>Ga0102946_1000038_pt1 | contig 46084 bp, 44 predicted proteins | sample SalPon2A_A_D1_MG_FD_78209 | JGI IMG/M metagenome (GOLD analysis project Ga0102946, IMG submission 78209) | Soil microbial communities from South San Francisco under conditions of wetland restoration - Salt Pond MetaG R2A_A_D1_MG | ecosystem: Environmental > Terrestrial > Soil > Wetlands | place... | reverse complement strand
TTCGCCGACGTGGTGCGCCAGGGCAAGGCGCTCTACATCGGGGTCAGCGAGTGGACGGCGGACCAGCTGCGGGCCGGGGTGGAGATGTCACGCGAGCTCGGCTTCCAGCTCGTATCGAACCAGCCGCAGTACTCGATGCTGTGGCGGGTGATCGAGGACGAGGTGGTGCCGACGGCGCAAGAGCTCGGTGTCTCCCAGATCGTGTGGAGCCCCATGGCCCAGGGCGTGCTCTCGGGCAAGTACGAGCCCGGGGCGCAGCCTCCGGCCGGATCCCGCGCCGCCGACGAGAACGGCGGCGCCGACATGATCAAGCGCTTCATGAACGACGACGTGCTCAAGCGGGTGCAGAAGCTCCGCCCGGTGGCCGAGGAGACCGGCCTGTCGATGGCCCAGCTGGCCATCGCCTGGGTGCTGCAGAACGAGAACGTCGCCACGGCCCTGGTGGGCGCCTCCCGACCGGAGCAGGTCGGCGAGAACGTCAAGGCCGCCGGCGTGCGCTTGGACAAGTCGACCATGAAGGCGATCGACAAGGCGCTGGGCAAGGTGGTCGAGAGGGACGCCGCGTTGACCGCTCGCACCACTCCCCGCAGCCGCCTCGCCTGAGGCTCGCTGCGCCGAGGAGCAGCCCGCACGCCGTAGCGTGGAACCATGACGGCTCGGGACAGCGACGCCCCCGCCGAGCCGGAGCCAGCCTCACCGGATCGGCGGGGGTGGCTCGCGCGGCGCCTCTTCCCGGACGGCTCCATGCCCGATCCTCGCTTCAGCCTGGCCAACGAGCGCACCTTCCTGTCCTGGATACGCACCTCCCTGGCCTTGCTCGCGGGGGGGATCGCGGTCGAGGCCTTCGCGGTGCTGGACGACCCGTACCGCAAGGGCGTGGCCATCCTGCTGCTGATCCTGGGCATGCTGATCAGCGGCGGCGCCTTCGTGAGATGGATCGGCGTGGAGCGAGCCATGCGACATCAGGCCCCCCTGCCGCTGCCGCTCATCGCCCCCGTGCTCGGGGTCGGCGCCGCCGCAGGGGCACTCGTCGTCATCGTCGTGATCGCCATGGGCTGAGTCGTGCCGTTGTCGGGCCAGCATCCGCATACCGCCTCCCACCTCGACGCCGGTCTGCAACCGGAGCGCACGGCGATGGCGTGGGCGCGCACGGCCCTGGCGTGCTGCATCGTGAGCGCCTTCATGTTGCGCTGGCTGTCGTTCTACGGCGCGGCGGTGCTCATCGTGCCCGCTGTGACCCTCCTTGCCGCTGTGGTCATCAGCGTGACCCAGCAGCGCCGCATCCGGGACGACGTCGAGGCGATCAAGGGTCGTGAGGAGCCGATCGAGGCCGGGCCGTCGCTGGCTCTGGTCGGCGTGTGCTGGGCCCTGGGCGCCTGCGGGCTGGTGCTCGTGATCCTCGCCTAGCGGGCCACCGTGACCGCGACGAGCTCAGGCGATGATCGGCGTCGCCGGGCTTCGCTCACCGATTCGTTGCACCCAGTCCACGCTGGCACAGTTGGAACTGTGCGAACAGTCCACTTCTGGTCAGGCTTGTCGTGATGACGCGAACTCCGCCTGGCGACCCTGCCCGGCAGCGTCGCCAGCTCGCCAACCTGGGCCCCGTGGAACAGCTGCGAGCCGGGCGACTGCCCCGCCGGCTGGTCCAGCTCGCGGTAGGTCTGTTCGTCTACGGTGTCTCGCTGGCGATGGTGCTCCGCGGCGGCTTAGGGGTCGTGCCCTGGGACGTGCTTCACGTCGGCCTCATCCGCCACGTCCCCACCAGCTTCGGGACAATGCTCATCCTTGTTTCGCTGGCCCTTCTGCTGCTGTGGGTCCCCCTGCGTCAGAAGCCGGGCTTGGGCACCATCGCCAACGCGGTCCTGGTCGGACTGGCGGCGGACCTCACGCTCGCGCTGTTCCCGCCCACGGAGCAGATCGGCGTTCGGGTCCTGCTCATGGTGCTCGGCGTGACTCTGAACGCCCTGGCCACTGCGATGTACGTGGGCTCTCAGCTCGGTCCCGGTCCTCGAGACGGGTTGATGACGGGTCTGGCCCGAGTCAGCGGCCGCTCCATCCGGCTCGTCCGCACCTCGATCGAGGTGGTCGTGGTGGCCATCGGGTACGCCCTGGGGGGTCCGGTCGGACTCGCGACGGTGCTCTACGCGGTGGCGATCGGGCCGTTGACCCAGCTGATGCTGCCCTGGTTCACCGTCGAGCTCGGTCAGCGCCGTTCTGCGCGGCGTCGGGCCCGCCCGTCCGAGCCCTGCTCCTGTCAGCCCTGAGACAGGAAAGCCCCGAGTGACCAGGAGCCACCGCGGGGGACCGCCGAAAAGCACTACCGCGCGGCGCGGTTCGCGACTCTTGAGCTGTTGGGGAGAAGAATCTGGAAAAAAATGGGGCGCCCTTGGCCGATCTATGACCACGGCCGGAGAAATACTTGACTGAGTAGTAGTTCAATAGAAGAAAGTTGCATTCGCAACTACTTTTGGCCCTGGTCTGACCTGGCTTTAGAGTGCTGACATACCCAAGGAGGACCCTCGTGCATCATCGATGGCAGGCTCCTCGGGCCGGGTGGCAGTGAGGTCCACCATGCGCAATAGATACGGGATAGCACTCACCCTTCTCGCGTGCGTCGTCAGTCTCCTCGAAGGCGAGAAAGCGATCGCGATTCTCTTCCTGTGCGGCACCACCATGTTCGCCGTCGAAAGTATCTCGTGGCGGCTGAAGCGGGCAGCCTCGATCGTCGACCGCGCGCAGGACGTCATCCGGGCGCCTGGAACGTCCCCCGAGAACCGAGCGAGCCGCGGGTCACCACACCATGACGTCTCGAACAGCATCGGCACCAGCGTCGAGACCCACCCTCACTGAGGCGCGCACACGATGGAGACCGCGAGCAGCGGGGCAGCGTGACCTCGACCCGGGTTCGCCGCTTTCATCGCGACGGACTGACGTTCCCCGTGCAGGACCACGGGCCGGTGCAGGGCCCGGCCGTGGTGCTGCTGCACGGCTTTCCCCAGGACCACAGCAGCTGGAGCGCCGTCGTGCCAGAGCTGCATCGCCGTGGCCTGCGCACGCTGGCTCCGGACCAGCGCGGATACGCCAGAGGAAACTCGCCGCGCGACCGCCGTGCCTACCGGCTGCCGACACTGGCCGGGGACGTGCTCGCCCTGCTCGACGAGGCGCGACTGCCGTCGGCCCACCTGGTGGGTCACGACTGGGGCGGCGCGGTCGCGTGGCACCTCGCCGGAACCAGCGCGCGGGTTCACAGCGTGACCATCGTCTCGACCCCTCATCCCCGGGCGCTCGCGTGGTCGATGACCCACAGCCGGCAGGCATGGGCCAGCTCGTACATGGCGTTCTTCCAGGTGCCCGGACTGCCGGAACGCGTGCTGGTCAGGCGGCTCTCACGACTCTTCGACCGAAGCGGGCTACCACCGGAGGCGGCAGCGACCTACCTTCGCAAGTTCTCCGCTCCGCAAGACCTCACCGGTCCGCTGAACTGGTACCGGGCCGCTCCGGTCGACCGGAGCCACACGCCGAGCTCGGCGGTGCCGACGACCTATCTGTGGGGCAACCTCGACTTCGCCTTGCAGCGGGCGGCCGCGGGGCGAACCGCCCGCCATGTCGACGCCGACTACCGCTACATCGAGCTCGCCGGGGGGCACTGGCTCCCCGAGACCCACCCCCGGGCAGTGGCTAGGGAGATCGTGCACCAGGTTGCTTCGAGCCCGACCTGAGCGCCACCGGACCCCCGTTCACGCCGTCCCGCTGTGGTACCTACAGTGAGGTATGCCTGGTCATGCGATGAGTCATTCCGTGGTCGCCGTCGTGGGCGCCAGCGGAGCCCTGGGATCACTCATCGCCACGGAAGTGGCTGCTCGGGGCGGGTCCGTCATCCTCGTCGGTCGTGACCGGAGCCGTCTTGAGGCGGTCGAGATCGCAGAGCGAAGCATCGTGGTGGGGGATCTCGGCGATGCCTCCACCGGTGAGGATCTGGCTCGCGTTGCCGAAGAGGCCCACGGGCGACTCGACGGTGTGATCAACGCGGCCGGTGTGGTGGCTTTCGGGTCGTTGATGGAGACCGACGACGCGGTGATCGAGGAGCTGTTCCTGACCAACGTCCTCGGTCCGCTGTGGCTTCTGCGCCGGACCGTTCCGCTGCTGAGCGAGTCCTCGGGTTTCGTCGCCCAGCTCTCGGCCGTGGTGGCGGAGCAGCCTCTCCCGGGCATGGCGGCGTACTCGGCGACCAAGGCCGCGCTCACCGCGGCCAACCGGGCGCTGGTCCGGGAGCTGCGTCGCTCGAAGGTCAGCGTCTACGACATCCGACCGCCGCACACCGAGACCGGTCTGGCCAACCGGCCCTTGGCGGGATCGGCCCCGAAGCTGGGTCAGGGGCTGGAGCCGGGCCGGGTGGCTCACGCGGTCGTGGCCGCCATCGAGGAGGGTCGGCTGGACGTGTCGGCCGAGGACGTGGTCGCGCTGTCGCGTTGAGAATGCGGCGAGGGGCGGCGCATCGGCCCGTGACCGGTGCTCCTACCATCGGGATATGGCATTCAGCAATGGAGACAAGGTCACCTGGAAGACGTCGCAGGGCACCACCGAAGGTGTGGTGAAGCAGAAGCGTGTCCAGGACTTCGAGTTCAAGGGCCAGAACTTCCGGCCCACCGACGACGACCCCTACTACATCGTGGAGTCCGAGAAGACCGGCTCCCAGGCCGCGCACAAGGAGTCTGCTCTCTCGCCGCGCTGAGACTCGGTCAGGTCGATGTCGATCGTCGCGTACCGTGGGCGGCTCGACCTCGCGCCGATGTGCGGCGCGGACCTCGTCTAGGAGTAGTACGTGATCATCGACATCATCGGGTTCCTGATCTTCGGGCTCGTCGTGGGGGCCGTGGCCCGGCTCATCAAGCCAGGCCGCCAGAACCTGAGCATCCTCGGTACCCTGCTGCTCGGCATCGCGGGATCGGTCATCGGCGGGCTTGTCGCCAGCTTCTTCGGCACCGGTGACATCTTCGAGCTGAACATCCTCGGAGCGATCGTCGCCTTCGTGGCGGCGGTGCTGCTGATCGGTGTCGCTGAGGGTATGTCGGGGAAGAAGAAGACCGCCTGAGCACCTGGCCGTGGCGTGGGCCGGCAGTGACGTGGGCGTCGTGCTCCTGGTCGTGGCAACGACTCTGCACGCCGGTTTTCAGCTCACCGTCACCTGTGTGGTCTACCCCGCGCTCGCCGCGGTGGAACCCGGCGCGTGGTCGGTGGCCCATGACGCCCACTCGCGGGCGATCACCCCGGTGGTGCTGCTGACCTACGCTGGGCTTCTGCTCGGCGTTGCCGCTGCACTCTGGGACCGGCCCGCCGACCTCTGGGTCTGGGTTGCCGTAGGCGGCGTACTCCTGACGTTCGCGGCGACCGCGCTCGGGGCCGCCCCCACGCACTCGAAACTAGGGCGTGAGTGGCGGGCCGACCTGGTCCGTCAGCTCATCCTCGCCGACCGCATCCGCCTGGTGGGGGCGTTGGTCGCCGTCCTGGCCTCCAGCGCCGCCCTGTTGACCTGAGCAAGGCCGAGGAGCGTTCGGCCGGCGCTAGTAGCGGTCCACCTTGCGATGAAACCTCATTCCCATCTTGCCCCCGATGACGGCGCTGAACAGAGCCACGAGCAGGGCCACCGCACCCGCCACGATCCCGGTCACGTTGGGGTCCCCGGCGATGAGCGGTATGCCCGACGGCATGGCCGGCAGCTGCGCGGCGACGTCGAAGCGCGACCCCAGGAAGACGCTCAGCGCAGCCACGATCGCCCCCATCACCAAGGTCCAGATCCACACGCCGACACCCTGCCTCCCCCCGTCGAACCGAGCCATTCGGCCCGCGACATATCCTCCGCAGACGTTGACGATGATCAGGACGACCACGGCAGCCACGAGTCCGACCACCCCGGCTTGCTCCGGCTCGTCGGTCACGGCCTGCAGATCAGTGTTGGTCAACGCGTCGACAAGGGCTCCGGCGGCAGCGGCGGCGGTGGCCAGAAATACCGCGGTGCCGACGGCGGTGAGCCATCCGAAGAACGCCGCTCCCCACTTGATGCCGCCGTGGGCCTCCCGCTCACGGTCGATGTCCCGGCCGAACGACTCGCGGTCTCGGTCCCGGTCGTCGTAGTACCCCCCACCGGAGGTCCGTTCGGACTGCGGCACCCGTTGGGTGCGATCACCGGAGTCCTCGTCGTAGCCGCGCTCGTTCGGGGTGCTGCTCATTCCGGGCTCCTCTCGAGGGGGCCGCCGCTGCACGGCCCGGTGATGCACCGATGGTGTCAGGATGTCGGCGTCCTGCCCACCCGAAAGGCCGATGTCGCCCCACCGGTCACTCGGGCCTCTGAGCAGGTGTCTCGTCGGGGATTCTGTGGCAACATTCCTTGACACGAGATCGCAGGGACTCGTGTCAGGACCTCGAGTCACGCTCGACTCGGCTTCCGCGCGGGCAAGGGCGGGGAAACGGGCGGTCTCGGCCTCGGTCACGGTGGCCGGGGCAGTGGACGCAGCGGGAGGGCCCACATGGCGGACAGCATTCCATTCGACGAGATCCCAGGACCCAAAGGCGTGCCGCTCCTCGGCAACATCTTCGACCTGGACATGTCGAGCCCGATCGAAGGCCTGATGAAGCTGAGCGAGGAGCACGGGCCGGTCTTCAAGATCTCCCTGGCCGGGCAGTCCCGGGTCTTCGTGAGCGACCCGGGCATGGTCGACCAGGTCTGCGACGACACCACCTTCCACAAGAAGCTGGCCGGCGGGGTCGAGCAGGCGAGCCATAGCGCGGCCGGCAGCGGCCTGTTCACCACCGCCAACGACGACCCGATCTGGCAGCAGGCGCACAACATCCTCATGGCGCCGTTCAGCCAGGCGTCGATGCGGAACTACATGCCGGCCATGCTCGACATCGCCGACCAGCTGATGACGAAGTGGGCCCGGCTCAACGACGACGACAACGTCGTGCACATCACCGACGACATGACCTCCGTGACCCTCGACACCATCGCGCTGTGCGGGTTCGGCTACCGGTTCAACAGCCTGCACCGCGAGTCGCTCCACCCCTTCGTCGGGGCCATGGTGCGCACACTGCTGGCCGCACAGGACATGCAGAAGAGGCCGTCGGTGGCCAACAAGATGCGCATCCGCGAGCGGCGGCGCCTCGACGACGACCAGGAGTACATGAAGAGCCTGGTACAGGGGCTCATCGACCGGCGCCGAGCCGCTGGTGCACAGGCAGACCAGTCCGACCTCCTCGGAGTCATGCTCACCGGTGTCGACCCTCGCACCGGCCAGCGCCTGCCGGACTACAACATCGTCGCCCAGTGCCTCACCTTCCTCATCGCCGGCCACGAGACGACCAGCGGCCTGCTCTCGTTCACGTTGTACTTCCTCATGAAGAACCCGGAGTACTTCGAGCGAGCCCGGGCGGAGGTCGACGAGGTGTTCGGAAACGACGCCTGGCCGACGTACGAGCAGGTGCACTCGCTGACCTACATCACCCAGGTGCTGGAGGAGTCGCTGCGCCTCTGGCCGACGGCCCCCGTGTTCAACCGGGCTCCGTCCGAGGACACCCTGCTCGGAGGCATGTACGAGGTCCCTGCCGAGACTCCGGTCACCGTCCTGACGCCAATGCTGCACCGCAGCACCGAGCTGTACGGCGAGGACGCGCTGGAGTTCAACCCCGACCACATGTCCCCCGAGCGCAAGGCCGAAAGGTCGGTCCACGGCTACAAGCCGTTCGGCACGGGGATGCGGGCCTGCATCGGCCGTCAGTTCGCCCTCCAGGAGGCGGCGCTCATCCTGGGGATGGTCGTGCAGCGCTTCGACATCGAGGACGCGCTCGACTACGAGCTCAAGCTGAAGACGGCGCTGACGATCAAGCCCGACGAGTTCTACGCCCGGATCGTCCCCCGGCCCGGCTTCGAGCTCGACCACAGCGGCCCAGACGCAGCCGGGAAGGAGTCTGCCGAGGACGAAGGGACGGCGGTCTCGGTGCTCCCCGGCGTGGAGTACCACGCCACGCCGCTGCGGGTCCTCTACGGCTCGAACCTCGGCACCGCCGAGGGGATCGCCACCAAGCTCGCTGCTGAAGGCACCGAGCGGGGGTACGACGTCACCCTGGCCTCGCTGGACGAGGTCGCGCGGCAGCTGCCCACCGAGGGAGCCACGCTGGTCGTGGCGTCGTCCTACAACGGCATGCCGCCGGAGAACGCCCGCGACTTCGTCGAGTGGATGGCCGAGCCGGCGACACCGGGCGACGTCTTCTCCGGGGGCCGGTTCGCCGTCTTCGGATGCGGGGACCGCGACTGGGCCGCGACGTACCAGAAGGTTCCGACCGACCTGGATGCGGCGCTGGAGGCCCACGGAGGGACCCGCGTGCACCCCCGAGGAGAGGGCAACGTCGGGGGCGACTTCGACGGCGAGTACCGCTCGTGGCACAAGGAGCTCTGGGCGGACCTGGCGCAGGCTCTCGACCTGCCGGACACGGCGTCGCAGGCCGTGAACACCGGCCCTCGCCTGAGCGTCACGACGGTCAACCAGCAGACGTCCAACCCGGTCGTCATGTCGTACGAGGCGGCTCCGTCGCGGGTGACGGTCAACCGCGAGCTCGAGAAGAGCACCAACGGCAGTCCGCTGGCCCGATCCGTGCGGCACTTGGAGGTGGCACTGCCCGACGGGTTCTCCTACGCTGCCGGCGACCACCTCGGGGTGGTCCCGCGCAACGACATCTCGCTCATCCGGCGGGTCATGGCTCGCTTCACTCTCGACGCCGGGATGTTCATCACCATCACCGAGAAGCCCGGCACCCAGACGCACCTGCCGACCGACGAGCCGGTGCCGTTGCTCGCGGTGCTCGGCACCTGCGTCGAGCTGCAGGACATGGCCAACCGGGACAGCATCGAGACTCTCGCCCGGTACACAGAGGACCCTCGCGAGCGTGCGGCGTTGGAGGCCCTGATCGGCGAGGACGAGGAGGCGCAGGTGCGGTACCGCAGCCAGATTGTCCAGCCGTACCGCTCGGTCCTCGACCTGCTCGAGGAGAACCCCTCCTGCGCGTTGCCATTCGAGGAGTACCTGGACCTGTTGCCGCCGTTGCGCCCGCGGTACTACTCCATCTCCTCCTCCCCCCGCTCGGACGCGCGTGCACCGGCCATCACCGCAGCCGTCGTGCGCGGGCCCAACCGCGGACGCGACGGGGTGTTCGCTGGCGTGGCCACGAACTACCTGGCTGGCATGGCTCCGGGGGCCACGGTGTTCGCCTTCACGCGGACGCCCACCATTGCGTTCCACCCACCAAAAGACCCCTCGGTGCCCATGATCATGGTCGGCGCGGGCACCGGGCTCGCGCCGTTCCGGGGCTTCCTGCAGGAGCGTGCCGCCGAGCAGGCGGACGGGGCCGAGGTCGGCCGGTCACTGGTCTTCTTCGGGTGCCGGGAGCCCAGTGACGATATCTACGCCGAGGAGATGGCGGCCTACCAGCGTGACGGGGTAGCCACGGTGTACACCGTCTACTCCAGCGAGCCGGTGGAGGGCCGGGCGTGGGTGCAGCACGAGATGGCCTACCGCGCCGACGAGATCTGGGAGCTGCTGGAGCAGGGCGCGGCGGTGTTCATCTGCGGCAACGCCAACACGATGGCCCCCGGGGTGCGGGCCGCCTTGCGCCAGATCTACCGCGACCACACCGGTTCCTCGGAGGAGCAGGCCGAGCAATGGCTGGCCGACCTGCGGGCGCAGGACCGGTTCGTCGAGGACATCTGGGGGGGCAGTGGCTGAGCACGCAGTCGCGGCAGGCACGAAGAGGGCGCTGTCATGACATCGTTGTGGACCACCCTTCTGCCGATCATCATCGGCAGCGCCCTCGTGCCGGTCCAGGTCCTCATCACCGTGTTGCTGCTGCGGTCTGAGAAGGGGCGGCGGACGGCGGTCGGCTACGTCGGGGGTCTGACGACGGTCCGGCTGCTGCAAGGGCTCCTCTTCGGGATCCTCCTGTCCTCCGGGAGCTCGATGTCTTCGGACGACCACACCACGCGGACGTCGGTCATCCTGCTGATCATGGGTCTGCTCTTCCTCGTCTCCGGCGTCCGGAGCATCCGCAAGGATCCTGACCCGGACGACCCGCCGCCGAAGTGGCTGACGATGACGCAGACCGTGGGCCCCGTGGGTGCCTTCGGGTTCGGGGTGCTGACGCTTGCGATCGCCCCCAAGTTCTGGGTGTTCACCCTGGGAGCCATCGCCGCCATCCAGGCGTCCCCGGTCGGCCAGCCCGTGAGCACGCTGGTGTTCCTGCTGTTCGTCGTGCTGGCGGAGGGTCTGCACGTCGCCGTGCTCGTCGTGGCGTTCGCCGTACCGGCGAAGTCGGCCGAGGTGCTGGCCGTGGTGGGTCAATGGCTCGAGGACAACAACCGGATCATCATGATCGTGGTCTCTCTGGTCTTCGGCACCTGGTTCGTGGCCAAGGCGCTCCAGGGCTTCGGCGTCATCTGAGCACAGCGGCGGACCCGGCTCTGGCCAGGCTCGACACCAGCCGCGGGGACACCACCCCCGCGCCCAGCCCGATCTCCACGAGCGCGTCGAACGCATGCTGGTCGCCGCTGGCGGCCGTGAGGCCGACGTCGAGCAGCCGCGGCCGGCCAGCCAACCTCGCAGCGGTCGCCGTGGTGCGTAGATGCCGTGCGAGCAGGCGACGCACCACGCTCTCGTAGCGCCGCCCCAGCAGGTGCGGAGCCAGAGTGACCGCGCATCGCCCGGCCAGCGCCCCGGTCGCGACGGCGTAGTAGATGCCCTCCCCGGTCAGCGGGTTGACCAGGCCCGCGGCGTCGCCGGCGAACACGATCCGCCCCGCCGGGTGGTTGAAGCGAGCCCGGGACAGCGGCAGGTGATGCCCGAGCCATCGCACTGCCCCGTCCGTGGCGCCCGGCAGCAGCATCTCGACCCCTCGCACCATCAGCTCCCGAGTGAGCGGCGCCTGCCCGGGCCGTTGCCGGACCACCTCGCCGTATCCCACGTTGGACCAGCCGTCCCCGCAGTCGAAGGACCAGGCGTAGGAGGGCTGACGCTCGAGCCCGAACCGGATGATCTGCATGCCTCGGCGGGAGTCGGGTGTCGGGGCGTACCCCCGCAGCGCGAACGCCGAGCGACCCGCGAAGCAGCCCGTCGCGCCCGCTAGGCGCGCCACAGCCGAGTGCGCACCGTCGGCCGCGACGACGGCACGGGCCGCGATCTGTTCGTCCAGCACCACGTGATCGGCGGTCACGTCCACCTGTCGCACGCGGTGGCGACGCAGCACGGCCCCTCGTCGCACTGCCCGCTCGACCAGCGCGTCGTCGAAGGTCGTCCTCGGCACCACACGCGCGGGGCGAGCCATCTCCCGCCGGACGCGGACCCGTCCGCTGTCCAGCGACAGTGACCACACCTCAGGGTGGTCGGGGATGTCGAGCGGCTCGTCGATCGCGCTCCAGACGTCGAACACGTGGGGAGCGATGCCGTCGCCGCACGCCTTGTCGCGAGGGAAGTCCGCTCGGTCCAGGAGCAGCACCCGCGCATCCGGGCGGGCCCGCAGCGCCGCGACCGCCGCCGTCGAGCCCGCCGGACCGGCACCGACGATCGCCACGTCCCAGAGCATGACGCCATTGTCCGCCCCGTAGGCTGTGCGCGTGCTCGTGACCGGGACCGCCTCCACCGACCTGCACGGCCTCCACCTGTGGATGCGCCACGAGAGCCGCCCCACCGAACGGCGTGCCCCGATCACTCCCGACGACGCCCGCACGATCGTCAACCACGGCGCCACGCTGACCGTCGAGCGGTCCCATCAGCGGGTCTTCGCCATCGAGGAGTACGAGCACGTGGGCTGTGCGGTGGCCGATCCGCGGTCCTGGGTGGAGGCACCTCTGACCACCTACGTGGTCGGCATCAAGGAGCTGGACGAACAGCCGGCCACCCTGCGCCATACCCACATCTACTTCGCTCACGCCTACAAGGAGCAGGAGGGGTCGCGGGCGTTGCTGCGACGCTTCGTGGACGGTGGCGGTGAGCTGGTCGATATCGAGTACCTGGCGGTGAACCAGCGGCGCGTGGTCGCCTTCGGGTACTGGGCGGGGTACGTCGGGGCCAGTCTGGCCGTGCTGGCCCACCGTGGAGCCCTGGTGGCGCCGCTGGCGCCCGCCACCAGGCTCGACCTGGACGACGCCGTCGCCCAGTCGTCCTCCTCCCCCGGCTCCGCGCTGGTTCTCGGCGCCCGCGGTCGCAGTGGCCGTGGGGCGGTGGACGCGCTGGGCCGGGTCGGTTGGGAGATCAGCAGGTGGGGTATCGACCAGACCCGCGAGCTGGACCGGGCGCGGCTGCTGGACCACGACCTACTGGTCAACTGCGTCGTCTCCTATGGCCGCCAGGAGCCCTTCGTGCGCCCGCGGGACCTCGACGCGCCACGGCGGCTCCGGGTGATCGGTGACGTGACCTGCGACGTGACCTCGGAGGCGAACCTCATCCCGCTCAACACGGCCACCACCACGTGGGACGAGCCGGTCCGCCGCTTCGGCGAGAGCTCGACCGGTGGGCCCCTGGACGTGATCGCCATCGACAACCTGCCCTCGCTCCTGCCGCGCGAGGCCAGCGTGAGCTTCTCGGCCGACTTCACCCCGTTGCTCGTCGATCTGGCCTCGCGTACCGGAGCCTTCGCCGCCGCGCGCGAGGCGTTCGTGGAAGCCACCTCCACTCTGCGCTGAGTCATGCCGACTCGTGCGTGCGCGACCGCGGGCGCAGGCATACTGACCGCGTGTCCACCCAAGCTCCCGCGGCCGTCCTGCTCATCCGCCCGCACCACTTCACGCCCAACCCGGCCACCGCCGTCGACAACGCCTTCCAGGCCCTGGACCCCTCGCGAAGCGCCGAGCAGATCGCCCGGGACGCCTACGCCGAGGTCACCGGGGTGGCCGAGACCCTGACCCGGGAGGGCATCCGGGTGCACGTCTTCGAGAACGAGCTGGCCACCCACCCGGACAGCGTCTTCCCGAACAACTGGTTCTCCACCCACGCGGGCGGCTACGTGGCGATCTACCCGATGCACTCGGAGAGCCGGCGGATCGAACGGCGGACCGACATCATCGAGATGCTGAAACGCAGCTACCGGGTGCAGGAGGTGGCCGACTACTCGGGCCTGGAGTACGACCAGATCTTCCTGGAGGGAACCGGGGCGATGGTGCTGGACCACGTGAACCGTGTGGTGTATGCCGCCCGATCCAACCGAGCGAACCCGATGGCCCTCGAGCGGTTCTGCACCCGCTTCGGCTACGAGTCGCTGGTCTTCGAGGCCGTCGACTCCAGCGGGCAACCGATCTACCACACCAACGTCATGATGTGCATCGGCACCCACTTCGTCATCATCGGCATCGACATGGTCGCCGACCGGCGCCGCCGCGCCGAGGTGGTCGCTGCGGTCGAGGACTCCGGGCGCGAGCTGGTGGCGCTGCGCCCTGAACAGGTGCACGAGTTCGCCGGCAACGCGATCGAGCTGCACGGCCCGGACGGACACCTGCTGGTGATGTCGCGGCGGGCGCGCGCGTGCCTGGACCGCGCTCAGGTCGAGGTGCTCCAGCGCAGCTGCCGCATCGTCGACGTCGAGGTGCCCACCATCGAGCTGGCCGGCGGGTCGGTGCGGTGCATGCTGGCCGGCATCCATCTGACGCCCCGCCGACGGGCCGTCTCCGGCACGGCGACGATGCCGCACAAGGAGGAACAGACCAACCTTCACGTCACCTGATCAGTTGCTGGACGTCCCCTGTGCTGTCACAGTGGGCGCACAAGGCACTTCGGTCGCACACAGACAAAGCGAGGAACCACCATGACCGCTGCGGTGATCGGGTTCGCGATCCTGATCTTGGGACTGTTTCTACTCATCGGCAAGATCATCCGAGTCAAGACGCCGGCGGTGCAGCGGCTCTTCCTCCCGAGCTCGATCATCGGCGGCTTCCTGCTGTTGGCCCTGGGCCCGCAGGTGCTCGGCAAGTTCATCGGCCCCGAGAACGGCCTCTTCACCGCGGACATGCTGACCATCTGGGCCGGGCTACCCGGGCTCTTGATCAGCATCGTCTTCGCCACCCTCTTTCTCGGCCAAGAGCTGCCCAAGCCCAAACGGGCGGTCGAGCTGGCCGGGCCGCAGCTGTCCTTGGGCATCGCCTTGGGCTCGGGGCAGTACGTGGTCGCGGGAATCCTCGCCGTGGCGATCCTGGTGCCCCTCCTCGGCGCGGAGCCCATGGTCGGGGCCTTGCTGGAGATCGGCTTCGAAGGAGGGCACGGCACGGCAGCGGGGATGCGGCCCACCCTGGAGGAGCTGGGCTACAGCAGCGGGGCCGACATCGCGATCGGCATCGCCACGGTCGGGGTCGTGGGCGGCATCGTCATCGGCATCGCGCTGATCAACTGGGCCGTCCGTACCGGCAAGACGGAGATCGTCACCTCCAACGTGGAGGCCTCGATCGACGAGCAGAAGGGCCTGTACGCCGAGGACGAGCAGTACCCGGCCGGCACCCTCACCTCCCGGCCCGCCTCGGTCGAGCCGCTCTCGCTCCACGTCGCCATCGTGGCTCTGGCCATCCTCATCGGCTGGCTCATCCTCGAGGGGCTGAAGCTCATCGAGCAGGCGCTCTGGTCCGACACCATCGAGATCTTCGCGTTCGTGCCCCTCTTCCCCTTGGCCATGCTCGGCGGCGTCGCCGTCCAGGTGATGGCCGACAAGGTCGGCGCGGGACGGCTGATCGACGCGCAGATGATGCTCCGCATCCAGGGCCTGGCGCTCGACTTCCTCATCATCGCGGCGCTGGCCACCCTGTCGCTGGAGGCCATCGGCAGCAACATCGGCTCCTTCCTCATCTTGTGCACCGCCGGGATCGCTCTCAACGTGGGCCTGCTGCTCTGGCTGGCGCCGCGGATCATCCCGAACTACTGGTTCGAGCGAGGCATCGGTGACTTCGGCCAGTCGATGGGTGTCACCGCCACGGGGCTGATCCTGATGCGCATCGTCGACCCGGACGCGGAGAGCCCGGCGTTCGAGGCCTTCGGCTACAAGCAGCTCGTCTTCGAGCCCTTCTTCGGCGGTGGACTGGTGACCGCCGCCGCGGTGCCCTTGATCTACCAGTTCGGTCCGTGGCCGCTGCTGATCGGTATGGCCGTGTTGTTCGTGGTGGCGCTGGTCGGTGGCCTGGTCATCTACGGATCGGCGGCCAAAGAGCAACGCCAGAAGGACAAGGAGCGGCAGCACGCCTCCTCCTCGAGCTAGCCTGGGCCGATGATCGCCGCGTTCTCCGTCGCGCCGATGGGTCACGGGGACTCCGTGTCCGGCGCCGTGACCGAGGCGGTGCGGGTCGTGCGTGACTCCGGCCTGCCCTACCGGCTCACCTCGATGTTCACCGAGGTCGAAGGCGACTGGGACGAGGTGTTCGACGTCATCCGCCGAGCCACCGAGGCGGCCGGCAGCCACGGCGGACGGGTCTCCCTGGTGATCAAGGCGGATATCCGCCCGGGGTGGAGCGGGCAGCTCACCGAGAAGGTCACGCGGGTCACCGACGGCCTCGACGAGGACCACGCCTGACGCAGCCCGTCCCACACCCCCCCACAGGGTGGCTTCGCCGTCGCGGGCTAGCGTCTGAGGCATGGTGCGGCTGCGCAGGACCTCCCCCGACAGTCCGGGGTGGACGAGGCGGCGCGCAGGTCGGGGGTTCGTCTATCTCGACTCCGAGGGCGGCCGGTTGCCGGCCGAGCACGTGCAGCGCATCACAGAGCTCGCCATCCCGCCGGCCTGGAAGGACGTCTGGATCACTCCCTACCCCCACGGCCATCTTCAGGCCGTGGGTACCGACGACGCGGGTCGGCGCCAGTACCTCTACCACCCCGAATGGCGCGCCCGTCGGGATGCCGAGAAGTTCGAGCGGATGCTCGCCTTCGGCGAGGCCGTCACGCGGGCCCGCTCCGTGGTGCTCACAGACCTTGGCCACACCGGGATGCCGGTGGAACGCGCCTGCGCCGCGGCCGTCCGGCTCATCGACCTCGGGTCGTTCCGCATCGGCAACGACATCTATGCCGACACCAACGGCAGCTTCGGCCTGACGACACTGGAGCGCCGGCACGTGCGTCGGGCCGAGGAGAGGCTGGTCTTCCGCTTCGTGGGCAAGTCCGGCGTCTCGCATCGCATCGAGATCGACGACGTGCCGGTGATCGACGCCGTGCAGGTGATGCGGCGGCGCCGGGCCGACGACCCCCGTTTGCTGGCCTACAAGCAGCAGCGGTCGTGGCAGGCGGTGCTCCCCGTCCTGGTCAACGACTACCTCCGCGAGCGGACCGGGGTGGAGGGGAGCGCCAAGGACTTCCGCACCTGGCATGCCACCGTGCTCGCCGCCGCCGCCCTGGCTCGGACCGAGGAGCCCGGGCACAGCGCCGCGTCCCGCAAGCGGGCCGTCTCGGGGGCGATGAAGCAGGTGGCGGCGTTCCTGGGCAACACCCCGACCCTGGCGCGCTCCTCCTACGTCGACCCGCGCGTCATCGAAGCCTACGAACAGGGCCGCACGATCACCTCGGCGACCCGCGACGACTTCGCGAACCGGGACGAGCGCCAGGCCGCCTGGGAGAAGGACGTGCTGCGTCTCCTCGAGTCCTGAGCTCAGTGCCGGCGCGCGGCTTCGGTGCTCAGTTGGGGCTCATCGGCCCGTCCGGAGGACGGCCGCGGGTGCGCAGCGAGGCGGTCAGGCCCCTCTCCCGCCGCACGATGCGCAGGGCCAGACGCAGTCGGTCCTCGGTGCGCGGGGCCGCGAGGATGGACTGCCGCTCCTCCAACCCCAGCTCGACCACGTCGGGGAGCCAGTACGACACCTCCTCGGAGGACTCCGGAGACTCCACGTGCTCGGCACCCAGCGAGCGCCGGTACGCGGCGACCTCCTCGCGCAGCCGTCCAGCCAGGGCGAGGCTCGGGAGCTCGCCGCCGGTCTCGGGCAGGAGCTGCACCTCGGCCTGGAGGTAGGGCTTGCCTGCGTGGCTGGTCAGGTCGCCGAGGACGAACCGGTCCCGACCTTCGGCCACCACGACGTACCGTTGGTCTCCCAGGTCGGCGGCCTGGCGTATCCGCGCCAGACATCCCACCTCGTGCAGTTGAGGAGCCGCCTGCTCCCCGACCTCGAACCCACGCCGGATGGCGACGACGCCGAAGTCAGGCGGGTGCTCGTCCTGAGCGGCGAGCAGGTCGGCGAGCAGCGCGACGTACCGCGGTTCGAAGATCTGCAGGGTCAGCGAGCCACCAGGCAGCAGGACCGTGCCGAGCGGGAACAACGGGATCACCGTCACGCTCGTAGCCTACGGTCGGGCCTCGACGGGCTGACCCGGACCCCGGACGCTCCGGTTGACGCGGACGACGACCCCACCCACCATGAGCCGGATGTACCTCATCAACGTGAAGTTCGAGACCAAGCCCGAGTACACCGACCGCTGGATGGAGCTGGTGCGCGACTTCACCGAGAGCACCCGCGCCGAGCCGGGGAACCTCTGGTTCGAGTGGAGCCGGAGCGTGGAGAACCCGCAGGTCTTCGTCCTCATCGAGGGCTTCACCGACGACGGCGCCGGAGCGCACGTGAACAGTGACCACTTCGCCCGGGCGATGCGGGACCTCCCGCCCGCACTGCTATCGACCCCGCTGATCGTCAGCCATCAGGTGGACGGACAGGGGTGGGGTGAGATGGGTGAGATGTCGGTGGAGTGACCTTGTGGGCCGCTGCGCCGGCCTGCACCGCCAGCAGGCCGGGTGCGCGGTAGCCGGCCCGGGCGAAGGCCTCGTGGATCGACGCGGCGATGTCCGGCCGACGGCGCTCGGGGCAGACGACGACGGCTGAGCCACCGAAGCCACCCCCGGTCATCCGAGCCCCGAGGGCACCCGCCGCGACCGCGCTGTCGACGACGAGATCGAGCTCGGGGGTGGAGATGACGAAGTCGTCGCGCATCGAGGCGTGCGAGGCTGCGAGGAGCTCACCGATGCGTGACCAGGACCCCTCCCGCAGCTGCTCGACCACGGCGTGGACCCGCTGCGTCTCGCTCACCACGTGTCGCACCACCCCGCGCAGCTCGGCGTCCGGTAGGCGGGGCAGCTCATCGTCGAGCTCCCCGGGAGAGATCTCGGTCAGACTCCTGCCGAGCTCAGCACTGGCGCGCTCGCACGCCTCCCGCCTGCCGCCGTACTGACCGTCGGTGAGGGCATGCTGCGCCCGGGTGTCGACGATCAACAGCTCAGCGTCGCCTGGCAGCCGCACGTGCTCGCCCTGGAAGTCTCGACAGTCCAGCAGCAGTGCGTGACCAGGTCTGGCGCGCAGGACCACGGACTGGTCCATCCCGCCGGTCGGCGCGCCGGCGAAGTCGTTCTCGGCGCGCACGCACGCCTCGGCCAGGACGCGGCGGTCTTCGTCACGGTCGGTCCCGCTCGAGCCGAGCCGGCGGCCCCCGGCCAGGTCGTGGAGCGCCACCGCGACCGCACACGTCAGGGCGGCCGAGGAGGAGAGCCCGGACCCGGAGGGCACGCACCCGTCGATGACCGCGTCGAAACCGGGGACCTCCCAGCCCATCGACCGCATCGCCCAGTGCACGCCCACCGGGTACCGGCACCAGGGCTCGACGTCCTCGGGGCGGGCAGAGGTCGCCGATCCCTCCCAGCCCCGCTCATGCTGTCGCGATCGCAGGCGGACGCGACCGTCCGAGCGGGGGCTCACCGCCGCCATCGTGCGGTGGTCGATCGCGAACGGCAGCACGGGTCCGCCGTTGTAGTCCAGGTGCTCGCCGATGAGGTTCACCCGGCCGGGGGCCGACCACACCCCGCCGGGAGGCGCTCCGAAGGTCTTGACGAAGTCGCCCGTGACCTCCTCGCGGTGCTCCTCGGGACTGCCGGGCTCGACCCAGTCCATCCCCGTGGTGCCCGCGGTCACGCCCGTCCCGCCGCAGGGTAGACCACCTGTAGGCGGTCGGCGATCGTCTCCGGAGTGGTGTCGGAGACCCACGCACCCTGAGCGGACTCCGAGCCGGCCAGGTACTTCAGCTTGCCTGGTGCGCGCATCACACTGAAGACCTGCAGGTGCAGCCGGGGCAGCGAGCCGGGTTGCTCCCGACGACCCGGGGCCCCGGTCTCCGTCGGGGCCGCGAACCAGCCCGCGATGTAGGGCAGGTCGATCGGTGCGCCGTCCACCCCGGTGAAGAAGTGGTCCAGGGCCCGGAGCAGCCTCGGGTAGAGCCACGCCAGCTCCGCTCGCTCCGCGTCGTGGGTCTCGGCGAGGTCGAGCACGTGCCGGTGCGGCACGAGGTGGACCTCGACCGGCCACCGAGCCGCGGCGGGCACGAAGGCGGTCCAGTGCTCGCCGCGGGCCACGACACGCCGACCGGAGCGCTGCTCTGCTTCCAGCACGTCACCGAGCAGGTCGCGCCCGGTCCGCTCGTAGTGTTGCCCGGCCTGCCTGAGATGCTGCGCGCTGCGCGGGGGGAGGTAAGGGTAGGCGTAGATCTGGCCGTGGGGGTGAGCCAAGGTCACCCCGATCTCCTCGCCTCGGTTCTCGAACGCGAACACCGCATGCACCGACGGCCGCTCCCCGAGCTCCCGCGAGCGGTCCGCCCAGGCCTCGATCACCGTCCGGGCACGGGCCGGCGACAGCTCGGCGAAACGGGACTCGTGGTCGCTGGTGAAGCACACCACCTCGCACCGCCCGTCCGACGCGTGCTCCGGCCAGACCGGCTCGCCGTCCACCGTCGACGAGGGTTGCGCCTCTCGCGGGTTCAGCGACGGGAAGCGGTTCTCGAACACCACCACGTGGTAGTCCGAAGCCGGGATCTCGCTCGGTGGTCCTTCGGGCCGAGAGGGGCACAACGGGCAGTCGGCGCGGGCGGGCATGTGGGTGCGGTTCATCCGATGCGAGGCCAGCGGGATCCACTCGCCCGTCAAGGGGTCGCGCCGCATCCGGGCGCCCGCGGGCATCGCAGGCAGCTCACGGGTGTCCCGAGCGTCCCGGCCGGCGGCCGGAGGGCTCGCGGCGTCGTCGTAGTAGAAGAGGTCCCGGTCATCGGCGAGGTGTCGATGGGTGCGTTGCGCGTGCAGGCTCATCCCAGGTCCTTCGTTCGGGTCACGATCTCCTCGTCCTGGTCGGCCACGATGAGGTGGCCCACGTGCGAGCGCAGCATCGCCTGGTCGTCCACCGCCATGCCGGGGTCGCTGATCAGCACGTCGATGTCGTCGAGACCGATGATGGTCGACAGTCCGACCAGCCGGAGCTTGGTGTGGTCCGCCACGACCACGGTGGCCGCCGCGGAGGCGATGAGCGCTTGGTTCATCGCCGCCTCCACCATGTTGGGGCTGGTGCACCCGGTGCGTTCGCTGAACCCGTGAACCCCCAGGAACATCTGGTCGACGTGCAGGTTCCGCAGCGAGCTCACCGCGACCGGCCCGACCAGCGCGTCGGAGGGCGTGCGTGAGCCCCCCGTCAGGATGACCGTGCGGTCGCGACGCATCGGGTCGTGCAGGGCGTTGGCGGCCGGGATCGAGTTCGTCACCACCGTCAGGCCGTCGACCTCTCGCAGCTGCTCGGCCACGGCCAGGGTCGTCGTGCCCGCGGACAGGGCGACCGAGGAGCCGGCCGGCACGAGCTCGGCGGCGGCCCGGGCGATGGCGAGCTTCTCGGAGACCTGTTCCCCCAGCTTGGCGCTGAACGTGGGCTCGTAGCTGGAGCCGGGCAGGTCCGCCACGGTGGCCCCTCCATGCACCCGGACCAGCAGGCCCCGATCAGCCAGCTGGGCGATGTCCCTGCGGATGGTCATGTCCGAGACGTCCAGTGCCTCGACGAGCTCACCGACCCGTACGGCGCCGTCGCGACGGACCCGGGCCAGGATCTCCTGCCGTCGTTGTCGCGCCAGCGTCGCCATGGCTACTCGCCGTTCCTTCCCGTGACGGAGTGGATGACCGCGACACCGCCCGGCGCGAGGGCCAAGGGCTCGGTCGGGCCGCAGTGCCGCTCGCTGACCAGGTCCGTGCCCGCAAGGGGGACCCGTGCGCCGGCGCCCGCATGGTCGATGACGAAGGTCCACGTCTGCTGGCCCGAGCGCCGTCGCACCACGTCCACCCCCACGGGGCGCTCCGGCCACCCGGTGTCGAGATCGGCTTCACCGACCAGGTGGGCCACCAGCGCGTCCAGGCCCCGTTCGCTCAGGCGCGTGGCGACATACCAGGCAGCGCCACTGCCCGTCTGTCTGCGCGTGACCGCGGGGCTGCCCGTGGAGGGCCCGTCCGCGAACGAGGCCACGACCTCGGTGCCCGTCTCGGCGTGTCCCCGCTCGGTCCAGATCCGCCCCGTCTCGTCGTGCAGCGCCGGCACGCGCGGGCTGCCACCCGTTCCCAGGGTGGCGACCTGCCCGACCCACAGCGGCGCGAACTCCTCCATCCGCACCCCCAGCAGGTCGGTGAAGGCACCCGGGTAGCCGCCGAGCCGGATGTGGTCCCGCTCGTCCACCGTCCCGGAGAAGTAGGTGATGACGACCTGCGCGCCGGCCTGCGCGGCTGCCGCCACGGCCGCCGCGGTCCGCTCGCTCACCACGTGCAGCGACGGGAGCACGAGAAGGGAGTAGCCGCTGAGGTCGTCCTCGGGCCCGACACCGTCGCAGGTCGCTCCGGCCCGCCACAGTGCGTCGTACCAGGCGCGCACCTCATCGGTGTAGCGATGCTCCTGCGTCGGAGTGGCCTCGGCGTCCGTGCTCCACAGTGAGGGCCAGTCGTAGACCAGTGCGGCCTTCGCCTCGGTACGGCTCCCGGCCACGGGCGCGCATCGGCGCAGCACCGCCCCGAGCTCGGTGGCCTCGGCGAACACGCGCGAGCCGGTCCCGGCGTGCCCCAGCATCGCCGAGTGGTACTTCTCCGCTCCGGCGGTCGAGGCGCGCCACTGGAAGTAGCCGACCACGTCCGCGCCGCGGGCCACGTGTGACATGGCGTCCCGGGCCATCTGACCGGGCTCCTTGGCCAGGTTCACGGGCTGCCAGTTCACCGCCGACGGTGAGTGCTCCATGAGGATCCACGGTTCGCCGCCGGCCAGGCCGCGGGTGATGTCGGCCGACATGGCCAGCTCGGTATGGGCATGCGGGAGGTGGTGACCCAGGTAGTGGTCGTTGGACACGATGTCCTGCTCCGGGGCCCAGCGGTGGTAGTCCAGCCCGGTGAACGAGAAGCCGACCATGAAGTTGGTGGTCACGGGCGTGTCTGGACAGATCCGGTGCAGCAGGTCGCGCTCGGCCAGGTAGTGCTCCAGGTGGGCGTCGGAGCAGAAGCGCCTCCAGTCCAGCTCCGCACTCGGGTTGGGGATCGCGGTGGTCGCGCGCGGGGGCAGCACGTCCACCCACTCGCCGTACCGCTGCGACCAGAAGGTCGTGCCCCAAGCCTCGTTGAGACCCTCCAAGTCCACGTAGCGGTCTCGCAGCCACTGCCGGAAGTGCTCGGCCGAGCGGTCACAGAAGCACATCAGGTTGTGGCATCCGAACTCGTTGCCCACGTGCCACAGGGCGAGGCCGGGATGGTCGCCGTAGCGGTCGGCCAACCGCTCGACCAGCTGGAGCGCCCTGCGGCGGTAGTCCGGGCTGGAGGGGCACCACGTCTGGCGGCTGCCGTGGGACAGCCGCAGCCCCTGTCGATCCACCGGCATCGCCTCCGGGTGGAGCCGGCCGAACCACGGGGGCGGAGAGGCCGTGGCCGTGGCCAGGTCGACGACGATGCCCGCAGCGTGCAGCCGGTCCACCACCCGGTCCAGCCAGGCGAACTCGTAGGTACCCGGACGCGGCTCGAGCAAGGCCCACCCGAAGACACCGACGGTCGCAAAGGTGAACCCCGCGACCTGCATCGCCTCGATGTCCTGCTCGAGCGTCTCCGGGCCCCACTGCTCCGGGTTGAGGTCACCACCGAAAAGCAACCGGTCACCGGGCCAGCGGGACGTCGCCATGCGGTCACCCTCCCAGTCGTCGGACCACGGGTCAACATATTCGCACATTGGTGTAGCCGGTCTTGCTCATGACTGTCGATTCGTGTCGGGATCCCTTGACAGACACGCGGAGAGCCGCTTCACTCATGAGTGTTTCACGTTTGAATCTGCGCAAATCTGAACAGGTTCAACCGGGTCACGTCTGTCCACTCAGTGCCGAGTGCCCAGGAGGGCCCCATGTCAGCACGGTCTCGCGCCGGTCAGCCTCCGACTCCGAGCCAGTGTGCACGGCAGGGATACGGCCTGCATACCCCCTTCTCCCGCCGCACCTTGCTGCACGGCCTGGCGGGCATGGGCGCACTGGGCGCGCTGAGCGCGTGCGGCTCGCAGGTGGGGCCGAACGAGGTCTCGGTCGGCTCCCGGGCCACCGAGGACGTCCCCCGCGAGGCTCTGAACGCGGTGATGGACCTCTATACCCAGCAGTCCGGGGTCGACGTGCAGATCAACGCCACCGACCCGAACACCTGGCAGGAGCAGATCAACTCCTACCTCCAGGGCAAGCCCGACGACGTGTTCCAGTGGTTCGCCGGCTACCGCGGACGGTTCTTCTACGAGAACGGCCTCGTCTCGGGAATGAACGACGTGTGGGACAGCGTCGGCAGCGGCTTCAGCGACGCCTTCAAGAAGGCGTCCACGGCCGACGACGGCACGCAGATCTTCCTCCCGCTGTACTACTACCCCTGGGCGGTCTTCTACCGCCGCAGCGTCTTCGAGAAGAACGGCTACACCCCGCCGGAGAACATGGAGGACTTCGTCGCCCTCTGTCAGGACATGCAGTCCGCCGGGCTGACGCCGATCGCCTTCGGCGCCTCGGACGGTTGGCCGCAGATGGGCACGTTCGACTACCTGAACATGCGCATGCACGGCTACCAGTTCCACATGGACCTGATGGCGGGCAACGAACGCTGGGACGGCGAGGAGGTCCGGGCCGTGTTCGAGCTCTGGGCCGACCTGCTGCCCTACCACCAGCAGAGTGCACTCGGCCGCACCTGGCAGACGGCGGCACAGTCCCTGCTGCGCAAGGAGAGCGGGATGTACGTCATGGGGCTGTTCCTCAACCAGCAGTTCACCGACCCCGAGGACGCCGAGGACCTGGACTTCTTCAACTTCCCCGAGATCGACAGCCAGATCGGCGCCACCGCCGTCGAGGCACCCATCGACGGCTTCATGATGCGCTCGGACCCGGTCAACCGGGGCAACGCCACCGAGCTACTGACCTTCCTGGGCACGGCGGAGGCGGCCACGACCTACGTGAAGATCGACGCCCAGATCGGCGCCAACAAGAACACCGACACCTCCAGCTACGACCGGCTGCAGAAGAAGTCGGCCGACCTGGTCACGAACGCGGAGAACATCTCCCAGTTCATGGACCGGGACACCCGCCCCGACTTCGCCGCCACCGTCATGCTCCCCGAGCTGAGCCGCTTCCTCGCCAACCCGGGCAACATCGACGGCATCACCTCCTCCATCCAGGCGCAAGCCGACTCCATCTTCCCCCAGCGCTGACCGGCTGCAGACCCTAGGAGCCCCGCATGGCCACCACGTCTCAACCCGGAGAACACACCGGCGAGCTCGACCGCGAACACCGCGAGGGCCAGGACTCGAGTGGGTCCGCGTCCTCCCCCAACGGCAAGCTGCAGCTGCTTTCCGGCAAAGACCGCACCGTGCTGACGCTCATGGTGGCGGTGCCGGCCGTTCTCGTGATCGGTCTGGTCTGGATCCCGGCGCTCATCAGCGTCATGCTCTCGTTCACCAAGTGGAACGGGATCGGTCCGATCAGCGAGATCCAGTGGATCGGGCTGCAGAACTACGCCGACCTGGTCACCATCTATCCCCCGTTCGTACCGGCTATCACGAACAACCTGCTGTGGCTGGCCGTGTTCTTCCTCATCGCCACTCCGCTCGGGATCTTCATGGCGACCCTGCTGGACCGGGAGGTCCGCGGCACCCGTCTGTACCAGAGCGCGCTCTACCTGCCCGTCGTGCTGTCACTGGCGCTGATCGGCTTCATCTGGCAGCTCATCTACAGCCGCGACCAGGGGCTGCTCAACGCCATGCTCGGCCTGGACGGGTCCAACCGGATCGACTGGCTGGGCAACGCCGACATCAACATCTACGCCGTCCTCGTGGCCGCCTCCTGGCGTCACGTCGGCTACATCATGCTGCTCTACCTGGCCGGCCTGAAGGGTATCGACCCCGCGCTGCGGGAGGCGGCCTCGATGGACGGGGCGGGCGAGGTACGCACCTTCTTCAGCGTGATCCTGCCCGCGATGCAGCCGATCAACGTGGTCGTGCTGGTCATCACGGTCATCGAGGGACTGCGAGCCTTCGACATCGTCTACGTGATCAACAAGGGGACCAACGGGCTGGAGCTGCTCAGCACCCTGGTCGTCTCCAACGTCATCGGCGAGGCCTCACGGGTCGGGTTCGGCTCGGCCATCGCCACCATCCTGCTGATCATCAGCCTCGTCTTCATCGTGGTCTACATGATCTCGATCTACCGTGAGGATGCCACCGAATGAGCACCGACGCCGCGACCACGCAGACCAGCGAGCACTCCTCCCAGGAGGACTACCGCAAGCTGCAGGAGACCAACAAGCGGCCCCTGACCGCCGGCCGGGTGGTGCTCTACGCCTTCCTGACCTTCATGGCGCTGGGGTGGCTGTTTCCCTTCGTGTGGGCGCTGTACAACTCGTTCCGCGACTACGCCTACACGGCGGCCAACGGCTACGTCTCGTTCGGCGGGTTCACGTTGTCGAACTACACCGACGCCTGGACCCGCGGCGACTTCACCCAGCTGTTCCTCAACTCGGCCATCATCACCATCCCCGCGGTGGTGTTCACCCTGTTGCTGTCGACCATGGCGGCGTTCGTGCTCGCCCGCTTCAGCTTCTGGTTCAACCTGCCGATGCTGATCCTGTTCACGGCGGCCAACCTGCTCCCGCAGCAGTCGCTGCTCATCCCGCTGTTCCGTTTCTTCCGCGAGGTCGGGCTGCTGGACACCTACATGGCGGTGATCCTGGTGCACATCGCCTTCCAGACCGGGTTCTGCACCTTCGTGCTGAGCAACTACATGAAGGCACTGCCGAAGTCGATGACGGAGGCCGCACTGGTCGACGGAGCCGGCGTGTGGCGGCAGTACTCGCAGATCGTGCTGCCGCTGTGCCGTCCGCCGTTGGCCGCGCTCGCCGTGCTGCAGGTGACCTGGATCTACAACGACTTCTTCTGGGCCGTGGCCTTCCTCAACAGCGGCGAGAAGTTCCCCATCACCTCGGGCCTGCAGAACCTGCGCGGCCAGTTCTTCACCGACTACAACCTGCTCAGCGCAGGCTCCATACTGGTGGCCGTGCCGACGATCATCGTCTTCGTGCTGCTGCAGAAGCAGTTCATCTCCGGTCTCACCCTCGGAGCCGACAAGGGATGACGCGCACGGGCGCCACCCCGCGGCGCCGAGCGGAGCTGGCCAGCCTCACCGGGGGCGGCAGCAGCCTGGTTCTCCGGCTGTCGGTCTCCGGGCTGCCCGAGGTCGTGCACTGGGGCGCCGACCTGAGCCTGCCTCCGGGCAGCGTGCCGGAGGAGCTGGTGCGGGCCGGCGACCCGGCCGTGCCCTCCAGTGCGATGGACGAGCCGTGGCCGCTGACCCTGCTGCCCACCGAGGCCGACGGCTGGTCGGGGAGGCCTGGCTTCAGCGCCCACCGCTCGGGGGTGAGTGTGGTTCCGGACTTCGCCGACGGGACGCGGCTCACGCGATCCGACGTCGACGCCGACGTCGACGCCGACGTCGACCGGATCGTGCTGGACGCGGTGGACACCACGGCCGGGGTGGCTTGGCGCTGCCGACTCGACCTGGACGCCCACGGTGTGCTCCGCGTGGCTCACGAGGTCACCAACCTCGGACCTGGGGTGATGGACCTGGCCGCCGTGGTCGCGATGCTGCCGCTGCCGTCGACGGCGCAGGAGGTCCTCGACCTGACCGGGCGCTGGTGTCGCGAGCGCACGCCGCAGCGGGGTCCGCTGCACCAGGGGGGCCGGGTCCGCGAGTCGCGGCGCGGGCGCACCGGCCACGACGCGACCCTGCTCATGGCCGCCGGCGAGCGCGGGTTCGGCTTCGGCCACGGCGAGGTCGCGGCGGTGCACGTGGCCTGGAGCGGTGACCATGTCCACCTCGCCGACCGATTGCCCGAGGGCGCCGGACGCCATAGTGGGGTGATCGGCGGGGGCGAGCTGGTGCGACCCGGGGAGGTGCGCCTGGCCGAAGGCGACACCTACGCCGCACCCCCCGTGGTGTTCGTGCGGTCCGAGGTCGGCCTCGACGGGCTCAGCGCCGCGCTGCACGCTCACCTCCGAGCGCGTGCGGCGCACCCCAGATCGCCCCGCCCGGTCACCGTGAACTCCTGGGAGGCGCTGTACTTCGACCACGACCCCCACCGTGTGGCGCATCTGGTGGACCTCGCGGCGAGCGTGGGAGCCGAGCGCTTCGTGCTCGACGACGGATGGTTCACCGGTCGTCGCGACGACACGAGAGGTCTGGGTGACTGGCAGGTCGACCATGACGTCTGGCCCGAGGGTCTGCGACCCGTCGCCGACCGGGTGCGCGGGCACGGGATGCAGATGGGCCTCTGGGTGGAGCCCGAGATGGTCAGCCTCGACTCCGACCTGGCTCGCCAGCATCCGGACTGGGTGCTCGCGCCCGTCCGCGCCACGCCGGGAACCCGGGCGTGGCGTTCACAGCAGATGCTGGACCTCACTCGCCCGGACGCCTACGACCACGTGCTCGGCCTGCTTCGCGCAGTCGTGGAGGAGGTCGGGATCGACTACCTCAAGTGGGACCACAACCGCGACCTGCACGAGGCTCTGGATGCTTCCGGGCGCCCAGCGGTGCGCGCCCAGACCCTCGCCGTCTACGCGATGATGACCGAGCTGCGCGCCAGTCGTCCGGCGCTGGAGATCGAGTCGTGTGCCTCCGGTGGGGCGAGGGTGGACCTGGGGATGCTGGAGCACGCGCAGCGGGTCTGGCCCAGCGACTCCAACGACCCCGTCGAGCGGCAGGCGATCCAGCGCTGGACCTCACTGCTCCTGCCTCCGGAGCTGCAGGGCACGCACGTCGGCCCGAGCCCCGCGCACACGACGGGCAGGGTCACCTCGCTGGAGCTCCGGTGCGTCACGGCGCTGTTCGGCCATACCGGCATCGAGTGCGACCTCGCCGCCCTGGGCGAGGACGAGCTCGACCGGCTCCGCGGATGGGTCCGCTTGCACCGGCGCCTCAGGCCGCTGCTGCACACCGGCAGGACGGTCCGGGGCGAGGAGACCGACGGCGCGTGGTGGCACGGGGTCATCGCCCAGGACCGGCTCCACGCTGTGCTCGCCTATGTGCGCCTGACCACCGGCGCCCTCGCCCGTCCAGGACTCGTCCGCATCCGTGGCCTGGAGGATGACCTGCACTACCGGGCGCGCCTGGTCGACCCGACCGGTCGCGAGCCTGCCGTCGTGCACGGCAACGCGATCAGCCAGCCGCCCTGGTGCGCCACCGGCGTGACCCTGAGCGGGCGCGCCCTGGCTGGGCACGGCCTGGCCATGCCGGTGCTGGACCCCGCCGCTGCCGTGCTCGTCGAGGTGTCCGCCGTCTGAGGCGGCGGTCACCCGCCCGGCCGCTCACCGTTGGTCTGGTCGACTGCCCTCCCTCCACCTGCGGACTAGGCCCCGCACACCACGGCATGATGTACTTCACACGCCCACACGCCGCCCTCAAAGTGACGAGAGGTGCCCGCGCAAGGCACAATGGCTGAATGTCTCGTGACCTGCGCTCCGTCATCAGGGGCGGTCGGGGACTCGGACTGGCGGTGGCCACGGCTTTGGTGACCGGCGGCCTGGCTGTCGTCGGGGCAATGTGGTTCGACCTCCCGCTGCGCGACCCGGACGGGTTCCTCGGTCCGAGCTGGACCCGTCTCCCCCTGATCCTGGGTCTGTTCATGGCCGCCGACATCGTGCCGCGCGGCGTCGTCCGCGCCAAGAGCGTGCGGGGCACTCCCGGTGCGCTCAAGCAGGTCATCCGCGAACGGTGGCCGCTGTCGCGCCTGGCCATCGTCCTCATCGCTCTGACCAGCTTCTACATCACCTACGTCGGGTACCGGAACCTGAAGAGCTTCCTGCCCGTGGCGCGGCAACAGTCCGAAGACATGGCCCTGCGCGCCAGCGACCAGCTACTCGCGTTCGGCAGCCATCCGGCCGAGGTGCTGCACGACGTCTTCGGCACCGGTGTGTGGGCGCACATCCTTTCCTGGGTCTACATCTCGTTCCTCTTCTTCGTACCGATCTCTCTGGCGGCAGCGCTGGTCTGGTCACGCAACATCAGCCTGGGGCTGTGGTACACGACCGCGTTGTGCCTGAACTGGGCCATGGGAACGGCGAGCTACTACCTGTTGCCGGCGCTGGGGCCGTTCGCCGTGCGCAGCTGGAACTACGCCGACCTCCCGACCACGGGGGTCAGTCAGCTGCAACAAGGCATGCTCGGGGCCCGCTCCAGCGTCATGGCCGACCCGTATGCCACGGCCTCGGTCCAGAGCATCGCCGCCTTCGCCTCCCTGCACACCTCGATCGTGTTCACCGCGGCGCTCATCGTGCACTTCGCCGGGTTCCCGAGGATCGTGCGCGCCACCATGTGGGTCTTCTTCGTGCTGACCCTGATCTCGACCATCTACTTCGGCTGGCACTACATCATCGACGACATCGCCGGCCTGGTGATCGGTGCCGTCTCGGTCGCCCTGGCAGGTGCCGCCACTCGAGGGGCGGCGGACCATCTGCCCTCGCTCGCTGCTCACAGCGGTCGTCGCGAGCTCGCCAGCAGCCGCTGAAGGCCTCGCCGGAAAGTCGTCGCGGGGCGCGGGTGCGGCAACATGTCGCGGAGCAGGGGCGCAGGCCGATGGGCGAACGCCTCGTCGTGCTGAGCTCGCAGCCGTGCCCGCTCCTGGAGGTTCAACGGCTGCACGGTCTCCTGTACGGCGACCAGGATGGAACCCCGTAGCAGCCACAGCGAGGTCTGGGCCTCCGCGTCGACCATGAGCAGATCGGTCAGCAGGGCTCGGGCCTCGCCGCTCGCCTCCAGGCTGCCGGCCAGCTTGCGGCCGACCTCCTCGTCGGCGTTGCGGGCCTCGGCCTCCACCACCGCGCCGAAGGCCTCCACCGAGTCCGCGACGTGCTCGAGCAGCACGGCGAAGGCCGAGCGCACCTCGTGGCCGTACCCGTCGTCGGTGGTCCTGTCCCGGGGCGCCTCCCGTTGCATCGTGAAGTACAGCGCCCTCAGCGCGAAGAGCGAGGTGTCCAGCGACTCCAGTCCGGTACGCAGGATGGGCTCGACGCGAGGTGAGGAGAACGAGCGTGGGTTGTACCGCCGCACCTCCTCCACCGCGGACACCGACTCGTGGGCACGCGCGGCACGGTCGCTGACCTCACGTGCCTCGTTCAGCCAGGTGGTGACCTCACCCCGGGTGATCGGCTGCTGAGCCATCGACCATCCGGCCTGACGCAGCGACTCCGCCTCCCGTCGCGCCACGTCACGGACCTGGTGGATGGCGGTGCTGATCGGCAGCCTCGGGGGCAGGAGCAGGTTGAACGCCACTCCGATCCCCGCACCGATCAAGGTGGTGTAGACGCGGGTCTCGGCCGCGATCTCCTGCCCTCCGACGGCCAGGATGAGCATCGCGCTGATCGGGGTCTCCAGGGCCTGGTCTCCCAGCCGCAGCACGGCGGCCAGCAGCAGCGACACGGCGATCACCGCCGCCAGGGACCACCACGTCAAGCCCACCCAGGCCGAGAACGCGATGGCCACGAAGACCCCGGTGACCACGGCGCCCACACGCACCAGCCCCATCTTGACCGAGGACTTGGCCGAGGTCTGCGTGACCAGGATCGCGGTGAGCGAGCACGTCAGGTCGACGGGTCCGTCGATGAGCCAGACCGTCACCAGGTAGGACAGCACCGCGGTCGTCGTGAGTCGCGCCGTGGAGGCGAGCAGAGCGCTCAGCGGCTGCTGTAGGCGGAAGCGCCGTAGGAGCTGGTCCACCAGCACCGTGGCCCAGCGCCTCAGCTCGCCCATCGCAGCCTCCACCTCCGCGTATCTCCTGCCCTCCCCGCCCGCCGAAACGCCGTACGCTGGTCGGCGTGCCCGCGAGACCCAGCATACGAGCCACGCCACCTCTTCAGGCGGGCCTTCGATGAGCGCAGGGCTGGCCGCCCTCCTGGATGACGTGGCGATGCTGGCGCGGCTCGCGGCCGCCTCCGTCGACGACGTGGGGGCCGCGGCGGGACGGGCCGGCGCCAAGGCGGCCGGAGTGGTGGTCGACGACGCGGCGGTCACCCCTCGCTACGTGCGCGGGCTGGCCGCCGAGCGGGAGCTGCCGATCATCAAGAAGATCGCCGTCGGGTCGATCCGCAACAAGCTCCTGGTGATCGTGCCGGCGGCATTGGTGATGAGCCAGTTCGTGCCGTGGCTGCTCACGCCGATCCTCATGCTGGGCGGGACCTACCTCTGCTTCGAAGGAGCGGAGAAGATCTGGGAGAAGGTCAGCGGTCACGAGGAGCATGGTCACGGTTCTCAGGGGGGCGAGCCTGCCGCCAAGGACGAGCAGGCGATCGTCAAGGGGGCCGTTCGGACCGACTTCATCCTCTCGGCCGAGATCATGGTGATCTCTCTGAACGAGGTGGCCTCCGAGCCGCTGCTGTCGCGCGCCGTGATCCTGGTCATCGTCGCGATCGGCATCACCGCGTTGGTCTACGGGGCCGTCGGGCTCATCGTGAAGATGGACGACATCGGCCTGGCTCTGGCCGAGCGCGACTCGGGTACCGCCCAGTGGATCGGTGTGACACTGGTCAAGGGCATGCCCCGGTTCATGACTGCGCTCACGGTCGTCGGCACGGTGGCCATGCTGTGGGTGGGCGGTCACATCCTCCTCGTGGGCGTCGACGAGCTCGGGTGGCACGCCCTGTACGACGTGGTTCACCACGCCGAGGAGGCCGTGCACGATGCCGCCGGGGCGCTCGGGGGTGTGCTCGCGTGGCTGACCAACACGGTCGCCTCGGCCGTCATCGGCCTGCTGGTCGGAGCGGTGGTCGTCACCGTGCTGCACCTGGTCCCCAGGCGCAGCAAGGCCGCCAGCCACTGACCCACCGGACCGATCGGCACGGGCGCGGGGAGGACACCGCACGCCGCGCGACTCTTGACCGGGCATGACGACCCCGGCACAGTGGTCGGCGTGAGCGACTTCCCTGACCTTCCTGTCGTGTCGGCCGCGGACCCGGACCTGCCGGGCACGATGGAGCTGGGTGCCTTCTCGCTCTCCCTGTCCGTGGCCGACCTGGCCGTCTCCCGAGACTTCTACGCCCAGCTCGGCTTCGAGGTGACCGGCGGTGACGCCGACTACGGCTACCTCATCCTGAAGAACGGCGAGACCACCCTGGGCCTCTTCCAGGGCCTGTTCGAGGGCAACATCCTCACCTTCAACCCGGGCCTGACCAACCGGATGGAGCGGCTCGAGCAGTTCACCGACGTGCGTGAGGTGCAGTCCCGCCTCGACGACGCCGATGTCCCGCTGACCAACCGCGCCGACACCGAGAGCACCGGGGCCACCTCGCTGACGCTCGTCGACCCGGACGGCAACGCGATCCTCATCGACCAGTTCTTCTAGGCCTCATCGCAGGGCTCGTGGCGCAGCGTGCCCCGCACGCGGTGCTCGCCGGTCAGTGCTTGACCCGATAGCGGCTGCTCGTCATGCCCGAGCCGGCGTACGAGGTGCCCAGATGGGTCAGCTGCACGTCCGTCCCGAGAGCCCCGAACAGCGGGATGCCCGCGCCGAGGAGGACCGGGGCGGTGCTGATGACGAGCTCGTCGACCAGGCCCTGGCGCAGGAACTCCTGGATGACCTGACCGCCGTCGACGTAGACGGCGCGGGCACCGCGACCTTCCAGGGTCTGCACCACCTCCGGCACGGAGTGGGCCACCGAGATGCGCTCGTCGACGCCGGGCGCCAGCGTGGAGCCGAGCACGATGACGTGGTGACCCGCGTACGGCCACCCGGCGAAGGTCAGCACCTTCTCGTAGGTGCCGCGACCGACCACAAGGTGGTCGATGCCGGCCATGAACGCCTCGTAGCCGGGTGGCGGCTCCGGCCCGTCGTGACCGGTGACGTGACCCTCGTCGTGCGGAGGGTCCGTCAGCCATCCCAGGTCGCCGTCGGGACGGGCGATGAACCCGTCGAGGCTCTGCGCGATGAAGACCCGTCCCTGCCAGCTGTGCGACGTCATCCGCCTATCGTCCTGCCTCGGGCCGGGGTCAGCAGGCCGATCCGGTCGTAGTGGCGCAGCATCCGGACCGACACCTGGCCGAGCCGAGCGAGTCTCCGGTGGGCATCACGAGACAGTTCTCCTGCCTGGCACCGTGTCAGAGGCGAGTGCGCCGCACTCCACGGTACGTCGCAGGGCCGCAGCGCTGTCGCGTGCGGGGGCTACCGGCCCGGCGAGCATCGGCATACGCTGACGGAGACAGACGGGAGAGGCTCATGATCGAGAACGCTCACGGGGGCAGCCAGGTCGCGTCGCCACACCGGTCCGCCGAGGTGACCGGCCGCTACGTCGTGGTGATGCCCGACGGCGCGGACCCGGCTCCCGTCCTCACCCAGGTAGCAGGGATGCGGACGGTCGCCTCGTCCCGGGACTTCGGGGCCCAAGCGGTGGACATGGACTCCGCCGGTGGGTCCGAGGGCATGGTCTTCGCCGAGCTCGGCATCGCCGTGGTCGAGGCCGACCCCGACCAGGTGGGCGCGCTGCAGGCAGCCGTGGGTGACCCCACCGCTGCGGTGCAGACCGTCGTGCCCGAGCTGATCTACCACATCCTGCCCGCACCGGGTTTTCTCGAGGGCTACCGGGCCGGCGTGGAGGACCTCAGCCGCCGTCTGGGTGAAGACCCCGGCGAGCGTCCGGGCCCGGTCTTCGAGGACGGCGAGGATGCCACCTGGGGTCTGCACGCGATCGGGTGGGCGCCCGACAGCCCCGCCGGAGCCGGGATCCGGGTGGCGGTGCTGGACACCGGGATGGACCTGGAACACCCTGACTTCGCCGGCCGCGCCGTCACCGCGAAGTCCTTCGTCGAGGGCGAGGGCCCCCAGGACGGCCACGGCCACGGGACGCACTGCATCGGCAGCGCCTGCGGCGGTGTCTCGGACCAAGGCCGCCGCTACGGCGTGGCCAGCGAAGCCGAGATCTATGCGGGCAAGGTCCTCGGCGACTCGGGCTCGGGTTCCGACGCCGGGATCCTGGCCGGGATCAACTGGGCCGTGGCCAACGAGTGCGCCGTGATCTCGATGTCGCTCGGCGCGGACGTGCCCGAGCAGCATCCGCCCTACGTCGTGGCCGGCCGGCGAGCCCTCGAGCGCGGGTCGCTGATCATCGCGGCCGCCGGCAACAACGCGGACCGTCCCGGCGACCCCGGCTTCGTCGGGACCCCCGCCAACAGCCCCGCTGTCATGGCCGTAGGGGCGGTCGACTCGGCTCTGGCCATCGCCCGTTTCTCGGCCCGCAGCCTGCCGGGCTCGGGTGGGCAGGTCGACCTGGCCGGGCCGGGGGTCGAGGTCTTCTCCTCCTGGCCGATGCCCGAGCGCTACCACTCGATCAGCGGGACGAGCATGGCCACTCCTCACGCCGCCGGTGTGGCCGCGGTCTGGGCCGCGGTCACCGGCCGGCGGGGCCTGGAGCTGTGGGCGACCCTTGACAAGCAGTCCCGCCGGCTCGAGCTGCCGTCGGTCGACGTCGGGGCCGGGCTGGTGCAGGTGGGGTCCGAGCTGTGAGCATCCCGGCGGACCCGGGTCAGCTCGGGTCGGAAGGCTCGGCACCGCGGCAGATCGTGATCACCGTCGAGGCGCGGTACTACGGGCACCTCGACGAGGTCTGCGCCGGGCTGACCCGCAGCGGCGTCGTGGTCCAACAGGTGATGTCCGAGCTGGGGATGATCACCGGCACCGCCCCGGACGCCGAGCACCTCGCCGCGGCGAGCACGGTCGAGGGGGTGGCCACCATCGATCAGAGCCTCCCGCATCATCTCCCCCCTCCCGACTCTCCGGTGCAGTAGCTCCACCGGCGGATGCGTCACGGGGCGGGCTCGCGAGTCAGCCGCCGGAGGGCTCGGAGACTTCCTCGCGGTCGATGTCGCCGTCCAGGTAGTCGTGCACGGCTGAGGTCAGCAGCGGGTTGACGCGATCGTCGCCTTCCCGGACGCGCTGGATGATGGCCTCCCGCATGCGCGGCTCCCAGAACTTGCGAAGGTGGGTCGCGATCTGCTCACTCGCCTCGTCGCGGGGCAGGTGCGCCATCGCACGGCTGACGTCGTCGCCCATCCGTATCTCTGGGGGCAGCGCGCTGCGGTCGGTCACGAGCGCCCAGCCCCCTGCAGCTCGTAGCTGGTGTCGGCGGCCGGCTGCCCGGCGTTGGCCACCCCGACCTGGACTGCGGTGACCTTGTACTCCGGGCAGTTGGTGGCCCAGTCCGAGTTCTCCGTGGTCACCACGTTCGCCCCCGTCACCGGGTGATGGAAGGTGGTGTACACCACGCCCGGCTGCATCCGCTCGGACACCACGGCGTGCAGCGCCGTGGCCCCGACCCGGCTGGAGAGCTCCACTCGGTCCCCGGTGCGGATGCCGCGCGGCTCCGCATCGGCAGGATGGATCTCGAGGGTGTCCTCGGGGTGCCAGGTCGAGTTCGGGGTGCGTCGGGTCTGCGCGCCGACGTTGTACTGGCTCAGGATCCGCCCCGTGGTCAGGATCAGCGGGTACCGCCGGTTGGTCGTCTCGGTGGTGGGCACGAAGACGGTCGGCATCAGCCTGCCTCTGCCGCGGACGAACTCACCGACGTGCATGGTCGGCGTGCCGTGGGGCGCCTTCTCGTTCACCGGCCACTGCATCGACCCCTCGGCGTCCAGCCGGGCGAAGGACACGCCCGCGAACGTGGGGGTGGTGGCCGCGATCTCGTCCATGATCTGCGCGGCGTTGTCGTAGCGCATGGGGTAGCCGAGCGCCGTGGTGATGTCGCAGACCACCTGCCATTCGTCCTTGCCGACCGCGCTCGGCATGACCGGGCGCACCCGGTTGATGCGGCGCTCGGCGTTGGTGAAGGTGCCGTCCTTCTCCAGGAAGCTGCTGCCGGGCAGGAACACGTGCGCGAACTTCGCGGTCTCGTTGAGGAAGAGGTCCTGCACGACGACGAGGTCCATCGACCCCAGAGCCGAGCGGACGTGGTTGAGGTTGGGGTCGGACTGCGCGATGTCCTCCCCGTGGACGAACAGCCCCTTGAAGGAGCCGCCGAGCGCGGCGTCGAACATGTTCGGGATGCGCAGGCCCGGCTCGGGATCGAGGTCGACCCCCCAGAGCGACTCGTAGATGTCGCGGACCGCGTCGAGGGCGATGTGCCGGTAGCCGGGCAGCTCGTGCGGGAAGGAGCCCATGTCGCACGAGCCCTGCACGTTGTTCTGCCCGCGCAACGGGTTCACGCCGACACCCGGCCGGCCGATGTTGCCGGTCAGCATGGCCAGGTTGGCCATACCCATCACCATGGTCGAGCCCTGGCTGTGCTCGGTCACGCCGAGCCCGTAGTAGATGCTCGCGTTGGCAGCGGCGGCGTAGGCGCGGGCAGCGGCCCGCAGCTGGTCGGCGGGGATGCCGGTGGCCCGCTGCGTCTGCTCGGCGCTGTTCTCCTCGGCCATGAGGAACTGCAGGTAGCGGTCCACGTCCTCGCAGCGCTCGCGCAGGAACTCCTCGTCGTGCAGCCCCTCGGTGACGATGGTGTGCGCCATCGCGTTGATGAACGCGACGTTGCTACCGGGCAGCAGCGGCAGGTGGTGCTGTGCCTGCACGTGCGGGCTACGCACCAGGTCGATGGCCCGCGGGTCGGCCACGATGAGGCCGGCCCCCCGCCGCAGGACCCGCTTCATCCGCGAGGCGAAGACGGGGTGGGCGTCCGTCGGGTTGGCCCCGATGAGCAGGACGAGGTCGGTGTCCTCGACCGAGGCGAAGTCCTGGGTGCCGGCGGAGGTGCCGAAGGTCTGGTTCAGCCCGTACCCCGTGGGCGAGTGGCAGACGCGGGCACAGGTGTCGATGTTGTTGTTGCCGAAGGCGGTCCGCACCATCTTCTGGACGACGTACACCTCCTCGTTGGTGCACCGCGAGCTCGAGATGGCCCCGATCGAGCCCCTCCCGTGCTCGGCCTGGATGGCCTTGAACCCCGCGGCCGCGCGAGAGATCGCCTCCTCCCAGCCGACCACCCGCCAGTCGTCGTCGATGGAGTCGCGCACCATGGGATGCATCTGGCGGTCGGCGTGCTGGGCGTAACCGTAGGCGAACCGGCCCTTGACGCAGGAGTGCCCTTCGTTGGCCCCGCCGCTCTTGCTCGGTGTCATCCGCACCACGGTGGTGCTGGTGCCGGTCTCGGTCTGCTCGTCGCGCACCTCCGCGCGGAAGCTGCAGCCGACGCCGCAGTAGGCGCAGGTGGTGTCGACGTAGCGCGTCGGCATCCCCAGTGAGACCACCGACTTCTCGGTGAGGGCGTCGGTGGGGCAGGCCTGCACGCAGGCACCGCACGAGACACACTCCGAGCCGAAGAAGTCGGTCGGTCCCGGAGCGATGCGAGAGTCGAAGCCGCGACCGGTGACCGTCAGCGCGAAGGTGCCCTGCGTGTCCGCGCAGGCGCGCACGCACCGTGAGCACACGATGCACGCCTGGGGGTCGTAGTCGAAGTAGGGGTTGGTCTCGTCCCGGGCGGCGCCACCGTCCACATGGGTGTGCAGCGTGGGCACCGCCGTGGCCGAGGACGTCGGGGCACTCGTCGCGGTCGAGGCCTCGCCGCCGCTGCCCGGCAGGCCGTAGCGCACCTCGGCGACACCGGTGCGCTGGGCCAGGTCCTGCATCTCACAGCTTCCCCGCGCACAGCCCGCACAGTCGGTGGGGTGGTCCGAGAGGTACAGCTCCATGACGCTGCGACGCAGGTCACTCACCTGCTCAGTGTCGGTGCGCACCACCATTCCGTCGCTGCACGGCGTCGTGCACGAGGCGGGCGTCCCCTTGCCGCCCTCCACCTCGACCAGGCACAGCCGACAGGACCCGAACGCCTTGAGGGAGTCGGTGGCGCAGAGCTTCGGGATGTCGACGCCGGCCTCTTTGGCCGCGCGCATGACCGAGGTCCCCGCGGGGACCTGCACCTGCCTGCCGTCGATGGTGACGGCGGCATCAGGCGGGCCGGCGAGCGCCGGCGTGCCGTAGTCCGTCTCCGGCGCGTAGGGGGCGCCACCCGGAGCGGCGCCGGGGCTGGGCTGACGTGGCGGGGCTCCGATGGGACCGGCGGGCTGGTCGATCTGCAAGGTCATGTCGTGCTCCGCTCGGAGATGGCGCTGTGCTGGGTCGCCTGGAGGTTGTCGCTGTCCGTCGGCGTGAGGTCGGCCAGGTCGCTGCCGGGTGCGACGTCGAAGTCCTCGGGGAAGTGCTTGAGGGCGCTGGTGACCGGCATCGGCGTGAGCCCACCCATCGCGCACAGCGACCCCTTGGTCATGGTGGCGCAGAGGTCCTGCAGCAGCACGAGGTTCTTCTCGCGGTCCTGCCCACCGCGGATGCGGTCGATGGTCTCCACCCCACGCACCGAGCCGACCCGGCACGGCGTGCACTTGCCACAGCTCTCGGCCGCGCAGAACTCCATGGCGAAGCGCGCCATACCGGCCATGTCGACGGTGTCGTCGAAGAGCACCATGCCGCCGTGACCCACCATGGCGCCGGCCTCCGCCAAGGCCTCGTAGTCCATCGGCACGTCGAACTGGTCCGGGTGCAGGTAGGCACCCAGGGGGCCGCCGAGCTGGGCGGTCTTGATCGGCCGTCCGGAGCGGGTGCCGCCGCCGTAGCCCTCGAGCAGCTCGCGGACGGTGATCCCGAAGTCGACCTCGACGATGCCCCCGCGGGCGATGTTGCCGGCCAGCTGACATACCTGCGTGCCGCGAGAGCGTCCGGTGCCGCGCGCGGCGTACGCCTCGCCACCGTCGGCGAGGATCATCGGCACGGCGGCGAAGCTCAGCAGGTTGTTGACCACCGTCGGCCTGCCGAAAAGCCCGGACAAGGCGGGGATCGGCGGCTTGGCCCGCACCTCCCCGCGGCGCCCCTCCAGGCTGTCCAGCATGGAGGTCTCCTCGCCGCAGATGTAGGCCCCGGCCCCCACGCGAACCTGGAGGTCGAAGCTCAGCGAGCTCCCCTGGACATCGGCACCGAGGTAGCCGTGGGCGTAGGCGATGTCGATGGCCCGGCGAAGGGTGACGATGGCATCGGGGTACTCCGAGCGTACGTAGACGAAGCCCTCGGTCGCCCCCACCGCGTGGGCGGTGATGAGCATGCCTTCGATGAGGGTGAAGGGGTCGCCCTCGGCCAGGACACGGTCGGCGAAGGTTCCGCTGTCGCCCTCGTCGAGGTTGCAGCAGACGAACTTCACGTCGGCCTCGGCCTGAAGGACCGTGCGCCACTTGATGCCCGTGGGGAAACCCGCCCCGCCGCGGCCCCTCAAGCCGGAGGTGACGACCTCCTCGACCACGTCGGCCGGGTCCATCGACAGGGCACGGTGCAGACCCGCCCACCCGCCGTGCTCGGCGTACGCCGTGATGTCGGTCGGCTCGATCACCCCGACGCGGGCGAACGAGACCCGGTGCTGGCTGGCCAGCCACTCGTGCTCCTCCACCACCCCGAGGCAGCCGCCGACGTCGGCCCCGGTGAGCATCCCTTGTTCGACGAGCCCGGGTACGTCGGCCGCGCTGACGTTCGGATAGCCGATCCGGCCGCGCTCGGTGACGACCTCGACCAACGGCTCGGCCCACAGCATGCCGCGGGAGCCGTTGCGCAGCAACCGCACCCCGGCCTCCTGCTCCAGCGCGGCTGCCACCTCGTGCGCGCCTACGGACACCGCGCTGGAGTCCCGCGGCACGTAGACCTGCACGCCGTTCACGCCCACTGCCCCATCAGCTCGGACAAGCGCGCCTCGTCGACCCGCCCGTGCAGGCGACCATCGAGGCTGACGGTGGGCCCGAGCGCACAGTTGCCGAAGCAGAAGATCTCCTCCACCTCGACCCCGTTCCGGGCGGAGGCGGCCTCGGTCGCGGCGGCGAACAACGGCTGCGCCCCGAGGGCCTGACAGGCCTCGGCCCGACACACCTGCACGACGTGGGCAGCAGGGGGCTCCGTGCGGAAGTCCTTGTAGAAGGACACCACTCCGTGCACCTCGGCGACCGACAGGTTGAGCACGTCGGCGATCGCCGGGATGTCGGCGTCGTCGATGTGCCCCAGCTCGGCCTGCACGGCGTGGAGGACGAGCAGCAGAGGGCCTCGTTCCCGTGCGTACCCCTGGGTGATGGCGCGCACGGTGTGCGCGCGTGTGGTTGCGTCGATCTGGGCGCTCACCAGGGGCCTTTCCCCGAGTTGGACTACTACGGGCAGTGTGACATTTCACACCCTTGCGACGCTATCGCGGCTCTACGACAGGGCCAGCACCAGGCGTCATACGGCCGGTCGGTGAGCGCCGCGCGACCCTCGGTGGCCCAGGGGCGTGCTCTACGCTTCGGTTCGTGGCGACCCACACCTACGCGACCCGGCTGCGATGGACCGGCTCGACGGGTCTGGGCTACGCGGCCTACGAGCGAGGCCACCACCTCACCGTGGCTGGGGCGCCCGGCGTGAGCCTGACCGCAGACCCGGCGTTCGGCGGCGATCCGTCCCATCTCAACCCCGAGCTCCTCGTGCTTGCGGCCGCAAGCTCGTGCCAACTGCTCTCGTTCCTGGCGGTCGCGGCCAGGGCGCGGGTCGACGTCGTCGGCTACACCGACGAGGCCGTCGCCGAGATGCCCGAGGACGTCCACCCGGTGCGGATCACCCACATCACGCTGCGCCCCCACATCACGATCCGAGGGTCCGGAGGTGCGAAGGTCGAGCGCCTGGTCGAGGTCGCCCACCGCGAGTGCTTCGTCGCGCATACCCTGTCGTGCGACATGAGCATCGACCCCACGGTGAGCACGACCGACTGAGACGCTCTCGAAGCGGGCGCGAGGGGCAGCGGCGCGCTGCTCTACCGCACCAGCTCCGAGGTCCGCTCGACGTGATCGGCGACCAACGCGGTCCAGGTGTGGGTGTCGGCGGGCGTGCGGGCAACCACGAGCCGGCTGTGCGGCATCAGCTCGTGCAGGCGCTGAGCCGTGCTCAGCGGGTGGGCGGGGTCGTCGACCCACGCCAGCAGCAGGGTCGGCATCGCCAGAGCGGCGAGTCGGTGGGGAGCGGGGAGGTCCGTGGCGGCCGCTCCTGCGAACACCGCCGGAAGCAGCTCCGCCGTGACCGTCGGCCGCGCGCGAGGGCGGTCCGCGTCCACCGCCGGCGGAGTCGGGGAGCTCGCCTCCTGCGCCAGGAGCGCCTCCACGCCCTCCCGCTCGACGGCCTGTGCGTGGCTCAAGTAGGTCCGCCGCTGCGCGGCTCGGGTGCTCCACGCCGTCGGGGGGATCCCGAGCACCAGCGACTCGAACCGTTGAGGTGCGGCGACGGCCGCGTGCAACAGGGTGCCCGCGCCCATCGACTGGCCCACCCCGTGCACCGCCTGTCCGGGCGCAAGCACGTCGAGCAGGCTCATCAGGTCCTGCGCCAGCGCACCCCATTGATAGGAGGCAGGGTCGGGGTCGCCGGTGGATGCCCCGTGTCCTCGGGCGTCGTACCGAGCCACCCGGTGACCGGTCAGCCCGGCCACGAGGTCGAGACCCAGCTCGGCGTCCCGGGCGCGGCTCGAGGTCAGGCCATGCAGCTGTACGACGAGGGGCGAGGCCGGGTCAGCCCCGGACTCGGACAGCTCGTAGTCGAGGATGGCGCGCGGCAGCGGCAGGGAAGGCACCCGGTCTCCTGGGGCTGAGGTCGTTGAGGTTCTACAGTACGGCTGCATGCGGCTCACCAGCGTGGCCCATCTGGACCTACCCCACGGCCCGGTGCATAGCTATGCCGTGAGCGCCCTGGGCTCGCGGCGGGAGCTGCCGGTGTCGTTCGACCAGCGCCGCCACGTCGATGCGGGTCAGCGGCCCGGGTCGTGGATGGCCATCGCCCTGCGACCGAGCCAGGCAGTCTCGGGAGAGGAGCTGGAACAGGCGTGGCTTGCCGTCATCGAACGTCATGGCACCTTGCGCACGGCGTTCTCTCGCAGGGACGCGGGGGCCGCCGAGCTGCACGAGATCGAGACCGGGCCCGGCTCGTGGACCCAGCACGCCTTCTCCCCGGACCAGCAGCCGTGGGAGCTGGTGCGGGAGGTGCTCGACCACGGGTGCGCGCCGTTCGAGCGCCCCTCGCACCGGCTGGTGCTCTGCGGGGAGGCTTCATCCGACCCCTGCGTCCTCGTGGGCCTGGACCACGCGCACGCCGACGCGTGGTCCTTGTTGGTCCTGGGGCGAGACCTGCTCTCCTGTCTCGACGACGTCCGGGCAGCCCGCGAGCCCGGTGCCGGCCTGACCCGAGCACCGTCGTTCGCCGAGCACAGTGCCCAGCTCGAGTTGCAGGACCCGGCGCCGGAGCCGGTGCGGCGGCGATGGGCACAGGTCCTCGAGTCCGGCGGCGGCCGGATGCCGACCTTCCCCCTCGACCTGGGCGATGTGTCGACCCCGGTGCCGGAGGTGGTCGAGGTCCGCGACGTCCTCGACGCCGCGGACCTGCTGCGTTGGGAGGACCGAGCACGGGCAGAGGGGGTCCGACTGCTCTCCCTGGCGACCTCCGTGCTCACCCGTGTCGGGCGCGAGCTGTCCGGCCTCCCTCTACGGGCGGTGTTGCCGGTGCACAGCCGCCACAACGCGAGGTGGCACCACAGCGTGGGCTGGTTCATCACCAACGCGGTGCTGGAGTCGGGCGACCCCGACCCCCGAGCCTGTTCGGCGGCGGTTGCCGAGGCTGTGCAGCTCGGGTCCTACCCCCTGGCCCCGATCATGGCCCCGTACGGGGGCATGCCGGCCGGGCCGGGGATGTTCGCGCTCTCCTGGCTCGACAACCGCAGGCTGCCGGTATCGCTGCCCCCCGAGGTGCGAGCTCAGCACGTCTCCGCCGTGACCCGTGCCGATGGCGTGATGGTCTGGTTCGTGATCGACCACGCCGGGGTCCACCTGAGGTGCCGCTACCCGGACACGGCGCAGGCGCGTCAGTCGGTGACGACCTGGCTCGATGCCGTCTGCAACGGACTGACCCTCAGCGCTGCCCCAGCCTCGGGCCGGAGATCACCGTGCTGAGGCTGGCCGACCACTGGGTGTGGGACTCGTGGTCCATCACCGAGGAGGACGGAACCCACCACCTGTACTTCCTGAAGGCACCTCGCCGTCTCCAGGTCCCGCTGCGTCGGCACAGCCACGCCTTCGTCGGCCACGCCGTCAGCCGGGACTGGCGCAGCTGGAGCCTGCTTCCCGACGCCCTGAGGCCCTCCCAGGGGCCCGGCTGGGACGACCTCGCGATATGGACGGGCTCGGTCGTTCGGGGCCCCCACGCCTTTCACATGTTCTACACCGGCACGAGCCGGGAGCACGGCATCTCGGTCCAACGCATCGGCCGGGCAGACTCCACGGACCTGGTGCACTGGGAGCGGTTCGGCGAGAACCCGCTGGTCACCGCGGACCCCCGCTGGTACGAGAGCGTCGACGGTCGCACGGCGTGGGAGCAGACGTGGAGGGATCCGTGGGTGCAGGCCGACCCGAGTGGAGCGGGCTGGCACATGTTCCTCACCGCTCGGGTCCCCGGCGAAGGCCCAGGGCGGGGTGTCGTGGGGCATGCCGTCTCACCCGATCTCGACCAGTGGGAGGTCTTGCCCCCTCGCAGCGCCCCCGGGCCGTTCGACCACCCCGAGGTCGTCCAGCCCACGATCGTGGACGGTGGGCATGCGCTGCTCATGTCCTGCGCCGACACCGGGATCAACCCCGCCCACCACCCCTCCGGCTCATCCGGGGGGATCTACCTTCTCCCGGGGGCCGGCCCGTTGGGTCCGTGGGACGCCGACCGATGGCGCCGCGTCGACCACCCCTCGCTCTACGCGGCTCGCGTCATCGACGACCACGGCGAGCCCGCCCTGCTGGGGTTCCGGGATCTCGAGGGGGGACATTTCGTGGGCGAGATCGCCGATCCGCTACCGCTGCGCCTGGAGGAGCAGGACCCGCCCGTCACCACCCGGGCTCCCACCCCACGGTGACGGCATCGGACGCCAAGGTGGTCAGGCGAGCGAGGTCGACGTGAGCCGTCAGCCAGTCGGCGAGCCGATCCAGATGGGCCTCGACCGCGTCCTGGTAGGCCGTGGGGGTGGGCGTGTACTGACGGCCTCGGGCTTCGGCGATCTCGCTCAGGAGGGCGGCGCGGAAGTCGTCGTTGTCCAGCAGCCCGTGCAGGCTGGTCCCGCGCACCCGCCGGTCGGTGCTCTGGGCCCCCTCGGCCTCCCCGTCGACCTCCAGCCACGGATCCGCACCGACACAGGGACGTCCCCAGCGGATCTCGTAGCCCGCGATCGTACGGCCCTCACCGCGACCCGCCGAGCGCTGGACCACTTTCGGCTCGGCGAAGACCGTGCGCACGTCCAAGAGTCCCAAGCCCTCCAGCACGCCCAGCCCTGACTCCACCTCGTCCTCGATCCACGTGCCCAGCATCTGGTAGCCGCCGCACAGCCCCAGCACCGAGGCCGAGGTGGTCCGCAGGGCTTCGGCCAGCCCTTGCCGCCGCAGCCAGGCCAGGTCTTCGGCCGTGGCACGGCTCCCCGGCAGAATCACCAGGTCGGCCTCGACGAGGTCGCGCGGGTGAGTGGCCCAGCGCAGGACGACGTCCGGCTCCAAGACCAGCGGGTCGATGTCTGAGGGGTTGGCCAGGTGCGGCAGCCGCACCACGGCAACGCGCACCGGGGCGGGACCACACTGCCGGGACGACTCGAAAGCAGCGCCGAGGTCGAGTGAGTCCTCGACGCCGAGCATCGGCTCCTCCCCCAGATGGGGCAGGACTCCCAGCACGGGGACCCCCGTCCACAGGGCCAGCTCGGCGATGCCGCGGTCGAGCAGGGCAGGGTCGCCCCGGAAGCGGTTGAACACCAGGCCGACCAGGCAGTGACGCAGCCGTTCGGGAAGCAGGGCGATCGTGCCGTACGCCGAGGCGAAGCCTCCGCCACGGTCGATGTCCACCACCAGCACCGCCGGCACCCCGGCCGCCGCGGCCAGAGGCAGGTTGACCATGTCGCGGTCGAGCAGGTTGATCTCGGCGGCCGCCCCCGCCCCTTCCAGCACCACCCAGTCGTGCTCGGTACGCAGCTCCGTGAGGGCCTGCAACACCACCGGACGCAGCTCGGCTGCCGTCAGTCCCTGGCCTCGCGCATCGCTACCCATGACCTCCTGGCCGAGCACGACCAGATGGGCGCGTGCCTCGGGGGCGGGCTTGAGCAGGACCGGGTTCATCCGCCGGTCGACCTCCACGCCGGCCGCACGCGCCTGCAGCGCCTGGGCCCGTCCCACCTCGCCCCCGTCAGCGGTCACCGCCGCGTGGTTCGACAGGTTCTGGGCCTTGAAGGGGACCACGTCGCGATGCTGTCGAGCCCAGGCGCGGCACAACGCCGCAGAGACCGTCGACTTTCCCGCTCCGCTGCTGGCCCCGACGATCATCACGGCACCGGTCATCGGCTGTTCACTTCAGCGGCCATGCTCTGTCCCGTCACGACGCCCGACGTCATCGAGCCGAGCAGTGGCGATGCGCTGACCGGACGCGTGGACAACCCCACCCCCGGTTCACACCACTGCTGCCCCGCCCGAGGTCACGATACTCGCCCGGTGGGATGAGTCCGTGTCCGCGGTGCGGGAAGCACGAGGCGCTCCCCGTCGACCACCCGTACGGTCAAGGGAGTCGCGTAGACCCGGGACAGCAACGCCGGCTCCAGGACCTCGGCCGGAGCCCCCGTCGCGACGACCCTGCCTGCCTCGACGAGCACCAGGCGGTCGGCGAAGCGAGCCGCCGTGCTGAGGTCGTGCATGGCCGCCACCAC
>Ga0102946_1000037_pt1 | contig 47044 bp, 42 predicted proteins | sample SalPon2A_A_D1_MG_FD_78209 | JGI IMG/M metagenome (GOLD analysis project Ga0102946, IMG submission 78209) | Soil microbial communities from South San Francisco under conditions of wetland restoration - Salt Pond MetaG R2A_A_D1_MG | ecosystem: Environmental > Terrestrial > Soil > Wetlands | place... | reverse complement strand
TTCAGATGAGACTTCAGGAGCGGGATGAAGCCACCGAACTACAGGCTGAAATTGAGCGGATTCGAGTCACCGATGCGCTGACGCAGCTTTCAAACCGCGCTCGGTTCATGTCGCAACTCACCGAGTTCTTAAATCGCGACCCGGATCCAAGGCTGGCTTCAGCCGTTCTTTATATCGAGCCGGATGTCCATGATCAGCCTAATTCTGCTGTAGGCCTGTCCGGCATCGATGCGCATGTTGTGGAACTGGCCAATGTCATTCGCCAGTACCTGGAAGATGGTGATGCCTGCGGCAGGATTCGTGATACTGGAATTGCTGTGCTTGTGAGCCGGGGTAACAAGGAAAAGCTGACAGCCTTTGCCAAGGCAATTCAAAATGCCTATCAAAATGTCGTCATCGAAGTTGACGGCAGTTCATTTACTTCTTCATGCAGCGTCGGGATTGTTCCCCTGGGAAGACTGGCCAGCGATGCAGACAGTGTCATTGCTCAGGCACAACAGGCATTTTCTGAAGCCACTGATGAAGAAGAAAACCTGGTTGTATTCAGGCCTCAGCTCACTGCGGTCGCACCTGCTGAAGACGAAAGCGAATGGGTTGACCGAATTCGTTTTGGACTCAAGAACGAAGACTTCGTGGCGGTTCACCAGTCCATCGTTGACCTGGATGGTGAAGGAGATCATGTTTTTGAAAACCTGGTGTTCCTCCGTGGCGAGGAAACCGAACATCCGGCTATTGAATTTGCAGCCGTTGCAGATAAACACGAGCTGTCCGGGTTTATCGACCGAAGTGTCATACCGGGAATATTGAGATCGGTATCGGATCATGCTGAAAGCCAGATAATTTCACTCAGCACTCACTCAATTGCAGATCCGGCTTTTCCGGGCTGGCTCAGGGAACAATTCAGGATGTATGCCGTTGATGCAGGTAAACTGATCATTCAGATACCAGCAGATTCAGCTCAGGCAAACCTGAAACCCACCCAGAGGCTGATGAAAGATTTGATCCCGCTGGGTTGCAAGCTTTCAATCTCATCCTTCGGCCCTGAGAGGCGTACGCTTCAGTTGTTTGAGCACCTGGATGTTCATTTCGTCAAGCTGCATACCGAACTGACTGAAGAACTGCAGGGCAACAGCAAGGCGCAGGAATCGATTCGCCAGATCGTCGACACAGCCAATGAGCATGAATCCGTGGTCATTGCCGATGAGATTACCGATACCTCCAACCTGGCCATTCTTTGGCAATGTGGCGTGAAGATGATCGCCGGCGCATTTCTGAAGGAAGACTCTCAGGTCATTGCCCAGTAGAAATTCAACCGACCGGGTCTATCGCGGTCGTTTCGCACCCTCCCCCACTGGTGAGCTGCATTTCGGTTCGCTGATTGCTGCCGTGGCCAGTTTTCTCGAGGCCCGACTACACGGGGGACAATGGCTGGTCCGAATCGAGGACATCGATCCTCCCCGTGAAGTCAGAGGCAGCGCCAGGAGCATTCTCAACGAGCTACAACGCATGGGTATGGAACCGGATGATGCGGTCCTTTACCAGAGCACACGAACCGGTGCTTACGAGGAAGCAATTGAACAACTGATTCAAAGTGGTGATGCCTATTGGTGTGGGTGCAGCCGATCCGATCTTCCACCCTCCGGCACTTACCCCGGAACTTGCAGAGAAGGAATCCCTGCCGGGCGTCAACCGCGCTCTGTTCGTCTTAGGACTGATGTTGAGGCCGTGATATTCGATGACGGCATTCAGGGTGAGATAAACACCTGCCTGCAACAGGCAGGTGGTGACTTCGTCATCAGGAGAGCCGATGGACTAACCGCATACCAGCTGGCGGTGGTGGTTGACGACTCATACCAGCAAGTCAGTCACATCGTTCGCGGTGCCGACCTGATCGACTCAACACCAAGGCAACTGCTGTTGCAGACAAGGCTGGGGCTGGAGCAGCCCGAATATTCTCATCTGCCGGTTGCGACAGATGCCTCAGGAAAAAAACTCGGCAAACGACTGCATTCAGATCCGGTATCAAACCAGGCGCCAGTTGCTGCATTAAGATCAGCGCTTGTGTTTCTGGGGCATCAGCCACCGCACTCAAGCGATCTGGAAGACCTCTGGTCATGGGCATTGGATGAGTGGGATATCAGCAAAGTCCCACGAACCAAAGCCGTTGCCATCGATCAGTCCTGAAGCGATTCCTCATCGACAATGAGCCGATGACGGCCTGACACGGTTATAATGGCCAATTCTCTGTTCAGACAAGTGAATATGGCTTCCAACTACCTGGATTTTGAACAACCCATTGCTGAACTACAGGCGAAGATTGATGAGCTGAGGCATGTGGGCTCGGACAATGCCCTCAACCTGGATGAAGAAATTCAACGTCTCCAGGCGAAGATGAACCAGAAGATCAAGGGCATCTTCAGTGACCTTTCTCCATGGCAGGTTTCTCAGCTGAGTCGCCATCCGCTTCGGCCTTACACGCTTGATTATGTCGACAAGTTGTTCGACGAATACCATGAACTGCACGGTGATCGTGCATTTGCGGACGACCATGCGATTGTTGGCGGGCCGGCGAGTTTTCGTGGTCGATCTGTGATGTTTATCGGGCAGCAGAAGGGCCGTGATACCAAGGCCAAGGTTTTTCGGAATTTCGGTATGTCGCGACCAGAGGGCTATCGCAAGGCGCTGCGATTAATGAACATGGCAGCGCGGTTTCGTTTGCCACTGATTACTTTCATAGATACACCAGGCGCCTATCCCGGTGTCGGCGCCGAAGAGAGGGGTCAATCAGAGGCCATCGCAAAAAATCTGGCGACCATGTCCCGACTGCCAACGCCGATTATTTGTACAGTCATCGGTGAAGGCGGTTCAGGTGGTGCACTGGCGATCGGGGTTGGCGACAGGGTCAACATGCTCCAATACAGCACCTACTCGGTGATTTCTCCTGAGGGATGCGCATCGATTCTCTGGAAAGACGCAAGTAAGGCCGAGGAGGCCGCCACGGCGCTGGGCATCACTTCTGACCGGTTGAAAAAGCTTGGCCTGGTTGATGAGGTCATCCCGGAGCCCCTGGGTGGCGCTCACAAGGAACCGGATGAGGTGGCCAGGAGGATCGGAGATTGCCTGGAACGGCAGCTCAACCAGCTTGAAACGAAGAATGCAGACGAGCTGGTCGAAGCTCGTTACCAACGCCTTTTGTCTTACGGAATGTATCGGGAATCCTGATTCGCACACAGGTCAATCCCTCGTTCAAATTTGATCATGCCATCCAAGGCTGCCACTTTCAGTTCCCGGGCCCTGCTCAAACAACTCCGCAGATTCCCTGCTGCCAGGCGATATCTCATTGGCATGAGCGGTGGTGCTGACTCGACAGCTTTACTGGTTGCCATGGCACGGCAAACAGACAGCATCGATGCCTCGATTGAAGCGGTTCACTTCGATCATGGCCTGAACAGCCAATCCACATCCTGGCAAAGACACTGCGAAGAACTGTGTCAGCAACTTGGGCTGCCACTGACTTGTCACAGCCTGGATTTGTCTCCTGGCTCACCGGATCTCGAAAACAACGCACGCAATCAACGCTACCAGTGGGTTGAAAGCCAGATCGATCAGGACACCATCTACCTGACCGCGCACAATGCCGATGACCGTGCAGAAACCCTGCTGCTGAATGCACTCAGGGGATCAGGGCTCGAGGGCATGGCCAGCATCCCTGAAATCCGGCCACTAGGGAAAGGTCAGGTCGCGCGACCCTTGCTTGGGTTTTTTCACGAGGAGTTGGCCAGGTATCTGGAAACCAGGGAAATCACCTGGATTGAGGATCCGTCAAACCAGGAAAATCACCAGGACCGCAACTTCATTCGAAATGAAATATTTCCGGCTCTGGAATTACGCTGGCCAGCTACCCGACAGTCGCTGGCACATACTTCGGAGCACTTGCGGGGAGCGAACAATCTGCTTCGGGAATTACTCACCCAACATTATGAACTCTCATTATTTGACCAGGGACAATTACCTCTCGGCATCCTTGACAACAAGGATGATGTGACCGCAACGCATGTGGTCCGGGAGTGGTTGCGAAGAAACAAGGCACCACCTGTGCCGGAAACGCGGTTACTCGAGTTTCTCGATCAGCTCAGGGCGTCTACGACACAATCCAGGTGCGAAATGTCCTGGCAGGGTTGGGCGGTTCGTCTTTTTCGTGGTGATCTGTGGCTGCTGTCTGCAACCAATTTTCCACAATGCCCGCAAATGAGATGGCAGGGCGATGCGCAACTCAACCTGGGTCCGGGCCTTGGAACCATTCTCTTTGGGAAGGAGAAACAAAATCTGAACGCCAAATGGACCATCGGGCCAAGACAGCCTGGTGCGGCTGTGCAGCTTCATCCGGATGGTCCGGACAGGAAACTGAAGAAAGTCATTTCCGAACAGGGCGTGCCACCATGGCAACGAATGTCTGTTCCGGTTTTATACCGAAATGGCAGCGTCATGGCCATTGGTGACTGGCAATTTGCACCCATATTTAGCAGCTGGACTCAAAAACATGGACTTGAATACAGATGGGTGCCAGAAATGACCGAGTTGCGCGACACCCAGGCACGATGTCTGGAACTTGCCGTCCATGCCTGAGCAGCTTGACCACTCAGCATGGCTGGGCTAGTGTCCCATTCCCTGAACCTGTAAATGCCAGGTTCAATAATTTCATACTGGACAAACCACCGCATCAATGACCGATAAGCCGCCAGCAAAAGAATCAGCCAGCGATCAGGATGCGAAAAAACCTGATTTTGAGCATGCACTAACCGAACTCGAGTCGCTTGTAACTCGCCTTGAAACTGGTGAATTGACCCTTGACGAGTCGCTCAAACAATTCAAACGCGGCGTAGAGCTGACACGACGCTGCCAGAAAATCCTCGATCAGGCCCAGCAGGTTGTCGAAAAACTAAGCAATCCCGAAGATGAATCTTCCGCAGAGACACTCGAACAACGCGATTGACATCCAGCCTCGACTGGAGGAATTGCGCCAGAGATCTGAGCGAGTCCTCAGCGGCTTGCTGCCGGAAGAATCTGCTGATTCAAACTTTCTCCATAAGGCCATGCGTTATGCCACACTGGATGGTGGCAAACGCTTTCGACCCATCCTGGTTTATGCAACTGGTGAGGCCCTTGAGCTGGAAAAAAGCCAATTGGATCGAATTGCTGCCGCCATTGAGATCATTCACGCATACTCCCTGATTCACGACGACCTGCCGGCCATGGATGACGATGAGCTGCGACGTGGCCGCCCGAGCGCTCACATGGCGTTTGATGAGGCCACGGCCATACTGGCCGGTGATGCATTGCAGGCGCTTGCTTTCGAGGTGCTCGCCACGGACTCTGCCATCGAGGCCCAGGATCGGCTCAAAGTGGTCACAGCACTGGCACAAGCATGTGGTTCCATGGGCATGGCTGGTGGCCAGGCACTTGATCTGAACGCGGTTGGAAAGACACTGAAACAGCAGGAGCTGGAAACCATGCACGCATTAAAAACCGGGAAGCTAATCCTGTTGAGCGTGATTGCACCAGCCATGGTTGCCAGGTCAGATGACAGTCAATTCGCCGCATTGACTGATTATGGCGAATGCATTGGACTTGCATTTCAGATTCATGATGACAATCTGGATGTGACTGGCGAGCCTGAATCAATGGGTAAACCGACACAGGCTGACTCGCAGAAAAACAAACCAACTTTTCCGGCCATCATCGGGCTGGAGGCATCTCAGCAGCGGGCAGAGATGTTACGCGACCAGGCTTTGGCGTCGCTGAAAGCCTGCCCCGGGGACACGACACTTTTGTCCTGGCTGGCCGATTACGTTATCAGAAGGGATCGATAGACCCGACCATGAACAAAATCCAATATCCATTACTAAGCAATATCAGCCTGCCTTCTGACCTGAGAGAGTTTCCGGAAGAAGATTTGCAGAAAGTCGCTGACGAACTGCGCAGTTTCCTGATCAATTCGGTCGCCACCAGCGGTGGCCATTTCGGCGCAGGGCTGGGTTGTATTGAGCTGACGGTGGCCCTGCACTACCTGTACGACACACCCCGCGATCGAATCGTATGGGATGTCGGCCACCAGGCCTACCCACACAAGATTTTATCCGGGCGTGCCGGGCGAATCACATCCATCAAGAAAAAGGACGGCCTGGCCCCGTTCCCGAAGCGATCCGAAAGTGATTTTGACACGTTTGGTGTCGGCCATTCTTCGACCTCGATCAGTGCGGCGCTTGGCATGGCATTGGCAGCGGAGTCCCAGGGAATTGATCGGAAATGTGTTGCAGTGATTGGCGATGGCGCCATGACCGCCGGTATGGCTTATGAAGCCCTGAACCACGGAGGCGACCTGGACCCCAACCTGCTGGTTGTACTTAATGAAAACCAGATGTCCATTTCCCCGAATGTGGGCTCATTCTCAAGAATGCTGGGGCGATTGATGAGTGGGCCAACGGTGACAGGAATCCGCGAAACCGGCAAGCGCATGATGCGCAAGGATTCACGAACCTGGCGTTTTATGAGTCGTTGGGAAGAACACGTAAAGGGCATGGTGGTACCCAGCACACTGTTTGAAGAACTTGGGTTCAATTACCTGGGACCCATTGATGGTCATGATCTGCCAGTGCTTCTTCGTACCATCAAGACAGCAAAGGAAGTGAAAGGCCCGAACCTGCTGCATATCATCACCGCCAAAGGCAAAGGGTACGCACCCGCGGAGAAAGACCCGGTCAAATATCATGCCGTGGGGCCTTTCGACCCGGAAAAAGGCGTCGTCAGCAAACCAAAACCAAAAGTGCAACTCCCCAGTTATACCGAGGTTTTTGGAACCTGGCTCTGCGATATGGCAGAACAGGATTCCAGCCTGATGGCCATTACGCCGGCAATGCGCGAAGGCTCGGGCATGGTGGAGTTTCATAAACGTTTTCCAGGCCAGTACTTCGATGTCGGGATTGCTGAACAACACAGCCTGACGCTGGCAGCCGGCATGGCTTGTGAAGGAGTCAGGCCTGTAGTCGCCATCTACAGCACTTTTTTGCAGCGGGCCTACGACCAGCTGATTCATGACATCGCGCTGCAGGATCTGCCAGTGGTCCTTGCCATTGATCGAGCTGGACTGGTGGGCCCGGATGGGCCAACCCATGCAGGCAGCTTTGATCTCAGCTATTTACGCTGTGTCCCCAACATGGTGATCATGGCCCCGGCTGATGAGAACGAATGCAGGCAGATGCTTTACACCGCATTCAAACATGATGGTCCTGCCGCAGTTCGTTACCCAAGGGGCAAAGGGCCTGGTGTAGCTGTAGAAAAAACCATGTCCGCTATACCGATCGGAACTGCGAAGACTGTTCTGGAAGGACGGCGAGTTGCTTTGCTTGCTTTTGGCAGCATGGTCGACCCATGCGCCAAAGTGGCCGAGCAGATTGGCGCAACCCTCATCAACATGCGATTTGTAAAACCTCTGGACCGCGATGCAGTCCTCAGTGCAGCGAAGTCTCACGAGACACTGATCACGGTCGAAGAGAATGCAGTCCTGGGTGGTGCCGGCAGTGGGGTCAGTGAATTGCTGGCTTGCGAAGACGTTCAGGTTCGAATCAGACACATTGGCCTGGCAGATGGCTTCATCCAGCACGGCACTCGTGAAGAATGCCTGCAACAGGCCGGCCTGGACGAGGAAGGCATCCTCAGGCAGGTTCGGGATTTTGTTGTGTCCGATCAGCCTCTGAGCCAACCCACCAACATCAATCGTAGATTCTGACCGCCAGTACGTCGCAACCGACGCCATGCAATACCGAATTCGCTGTTGAGCCAAGCAAAAGCTGAACACCTTTCTGGCCATGCGTTCCGAGCACCACCAGGTCGATTGAATTCTCTTCAGCAAAACGCCTGATGCCAGACGCAGGGTTGCCAGAGAGAATATGCTGGTGTGATGCTGGAATCCCGAAATCTTCTCCCAGCTTGCTCATCCGGGCCTCCAGTTCTTTTTTGAGCTTGGTTTCTATCTCTTCCATGCCCACGAAAACCGGCCCATAAGGCACTGCGCCGAGATAGACAGAGTCCATCGGTTCCTGCACGAACAACAGGAACACCTCGGAATTGTCACTCGCGATCTGAAACGCCTTTCGAGCAATTGTTGAAGACTCATCACTCAGATCAATTGCAACCAGGATTTTCGAATATACGCTCATCAACCCAACCTCTCTCTAAGACCAAACAACAATCACAATCCGATGGTTGCAATACACTCAATCTCTGTGAGTGCACCCAACGCCAGGCCATTGACACCCAGGGCGCTGCGAGCGGGCGGATTTTCCGGAAAATACTCGATGTAAACCTCGTTCATTGCGGCCCACTCAGCGATATCGGCCAGAAAAACCGTGCACTTAACAACTTCGCCCATCGACGAGCCAGCACGTTCCAGGCTGGCCTTGATGTTTTCTAGTGTTTGCCTGGTTTGTCCCGCGATTCCACCGGGCGCCAGGTCCATGGTTCCGGGAATATTGCCAATCTTCCCGGACAGGAAAAGCATATTTCCAACCCGTACAGCATCCGAGAACGGCAACTGACGCTCGGTGTCGTTGCCTGCACTGTGGTGTTCAACCATAGCGGTTTGTTCAGCAAGAACATTGACACTGGTCAAGAAAAAGAAGAAAAGAGCGGAAAAAACAAAGCGTTTCATAACTAAATCCTCACCATTTTAGAAAGGCCAATCATCAGATTTCACCCCGCCGGGCAAATTCTGCAATGTGTTCGGCGGCACGAAAAGCCAGTGCCTGGATGGTCATCGTGGGCTGGCCACGACCACTGGTGACAAAGTTGCTTCCATCGCATATGAAGAGATTCGGGACTTCATGGCTGCGATGATAGCGATCAACCACCGAACTTCGCGGATCGTTTCCCATACGACAGGTTCCCAGCAGATGGACCAGCAAGCTGGCAGGCGCCACGTCATGAGGCCAGATTTTTGTTGCACCTGCAGCTTCGGCAATTTCCACAGCCCGGTCCTGTAAAAAACCCGCCGTTGCCAGGTCATCTTCATGATCGCGATACGTCAACCTGATCGCTGCACGACCCATGTCGTCTTTGAGGTCCGGATCAAGCGTGATGTTGTTGCTTTCAACTGGCAGAGAAGTGGTATTTCCCAGGATGCTCATTTTTCGGGTAAATGACCAGCCAAGAAATTCCTTGTACGCTTTCCCCCAGGAAGGAATATCAGGCGGAACCCCAGCCATGGCATGGAAAATTGGTGTTGCATCAAGATATGAACGTGCATCGATTCCACCACCCCCATAGAACCCCCTGGCCGGGTCAGAATCATAAAAATCATGAATGATTCGGCTGACCTGCACGCCTTTGTAATCATTCAGGGGTTCTTCAAACCAGGCATTGGTCACTGAATGACCATTACCCATAAGATATTTTCCAACCGCGCCGGAGGCATTGGACAGCCCGTCCGGATGACGACTGGATTCGGACAGAAACAGCAACCTGGGTGTTTCAGCGCCATTGGCAGCAACAATCACCGCCCTGGCTTTTTGCGCCTGCTCATGACCATCTGAATCAACGTACACCACCTTGCTGACCCTTCCTGAATCATTGGTCTCGATTCGAAACACGGTGGACAAAGGCCTTATTTCACAGTTTCCCGTGGCCTCGGCCAGTGGAATCATGCTGACCAGAGTTGAAGATTTGGCACCAACTTCACAACCAAACCCCATGCAAAAACCGCAGTTCTGGCAGGGTGACCTGCCATTGAATGCCTGGGAAAGCACGGCAAGCGGTGCCGGTTGTGCATGGAGCCCCAGCGCTTTTGCGCCTTTCTCAAGCAATACGCCGGATGATTGCACCGGTAATGGAGGCATGGGATAGGGCTTTGACCTCGGAGGATCAAAAGGTCCCTGCGACCCTGAAACACCAATTTGCCAGTCCACCATGGTGTAGTAGGGTTCAAGTTCCTGGTAGGTAACCGGCCAGTCATCAAACCCCGTGCCGTTTATCGATCCGAGCAGGCTGCGTTCAATAAAATCCACTTCGCGAAAACGCCAGTAATTGGCCGAGAAATGAACACTGCTGCCACCCACAGTTCGGGCGTAAAGTGCTGGTGGGCCATTTGCCAGGGGTCCAGCCTCCTGTTGGTCAGAAGCCCGAAAAGACTGAGGATCATTCCACAGGGAATGCCCGCTCAGACTACCCTGCAAAAACACATCCCACTCGTCATGGGTGAAATCTTCATTTCGCCGGTATGGACCCTGCTCCAGGACCACGACATCGAAACCGGCAACCGCCAGTTCTTTTGCCAGAACGCCACCCGCTGCGCCCGACCCAACAATCACGAAATCAACCTCTTCTGAAGGAGAATACTTTTTCATGCTGATGCATCCCCCTCGTTGTTCTCCGCAACAGATGCTGCACCGTCATAGAAACCAAATGGCGCCTGCCATGCATGCTGGTCCCGAAAACCGATCAACTTCCAGCCAGCCTGTTCCTGGTTTCCGCCGTGATCGGGCATTGCGAACATCCCGACAATGGTCAGAAATCTGACGGCTGAGAAAAAGCCGCCATTCTGAATTTCCTGCAGGGCTTCAGTTTGCTGATCAAAAGACAGCTTGATGAACTGACCAGGTCCGCCTGCCCCTGAGTCAAGCGACCCGACACCCTCTCTCAGCATCGGAATCATTCTCTTGCCACCGGCACCCAGCCATTGATCGATAAACCAAATGACACCGGCGCTCCTGGCCCCGGCAGACTTTTCATCAGAAGGAATAATCTGTTCCGCGATTGCTTCCAGCGCGTTCCCCATTTCCTGATCAATGTTGGCGAAATCCTGTTCAGCATTCCGGCGACTGCAACCCGCACTGGCCGCAGCCAGATAAGCGGGCCATTGAAGAGCCAGCCAACCGGTTCCGGCAGCACCTGATGCATTGGCCAGGAAAGATCGCCTGGAAGGATTGTGTGGTCCTTTCATGAAAATCTGAACGGATCGGGCATCAAATCCGAGATTCCCCAGCTTCGCTGATGGTCAGTGTCGCAGCAGGAAATAATCACGGCGTCATCACTCAGCAGCTCTTGCATCACCTGGCGGCAGGCACCGCAGGGCGTGTGTGCCTTTTCTCCCGGGGTATAGATCAGCAACTCGCGCACACTGCCAGGGACTACTCCGTTAGCAACCGCCTGCGCCAGCGCATTGCGCTCGGCGCAAATGGTCAGCCCGTAAGAAGCATTCTCTACATTGCATCCTGCAAAAACCGCTTCATTGTCGCTTTTCAGGGCTGAGCCCACGGGAAAATTGCTGTAGACCACGTGCGCATTGGCACAGGCCTCGACGGCAGCCGGTTTCAGGGCTTCGACGATCGATTCTATCTTTGAGAAATCAGGTGATTGACCCATCTGCTTTTTTACCTCACGGTCTCCCTGCCAAGAATCACAGGATCGGGAACAGTAACTTTCTCAGTGCCGACAGTGTAAGCACTAACGACCATGGCGCTAGCCTGTTCGAAAGAAGATTCATCGGCTGCATGAATCATAACCAACGGCTCATCAGGGCCCACCTGTTTACCAACTTCGGCGACCCTGGCCAGGCCAACGGAATGATCGATACTGTCTGACGCAACCTTGCGCCCGCCTCCAAGTGCCACCACGCTCATCCCCAGCACCTTCAAGTCAACCCTGCGCACATAACCTGGCCTGGCTGAATAAACCGGCCTGACAATATCAGCCTCAGGCAACAATTGCGCCAGCGATTCGATGGATTCCTGTGGACCACCCTGCCCGATGATCAACGCTTCAAATTCTTCAGCCGCCCTGCCACTGTCAAGCGTTTGCTCCACCAGGTCAATCGCAGCTTCGGAGGAGTCGGCAAGCCCGGTCAGTCTCAGCATTTCCGCACTGATGTTCAGGACTATCTCGTGAAGTCGCGGATTACGATCTTTCCCGACCAGGTAATCAATGACTTCGCGCATTTCAAGGGCGTTGCCTGCTGTCCAGGCCATTGGTTGGTTCATGTCAGTCAGAACAGCAGAGCATGGCAGACTGGCTGACTGAGTTACGGCGCAGATCTCCGAAGCCAGCGCCCTGGCCTTTTCGAGCTCGGGCATGAACGCCCCGCTTCCAACCTTGATGTCCAGCACCAGCGCATCGAGTCCTTCGCACAACTTCTTGCCAAGGATGGAAGAAACAATCAATGGGATTGAATCCACGGTTGCAGTTGCATCCCGTACTGCATACATTCGGCGGTCGGCAGGCGCCAACTCGGGCGTCTGGCCGATGATCGCCAGTCCCCGCTGTTTCACCCAGTCCCGAAATGTTGCAATGTCAGGGGTGACATTAATCCCCGGAAAACTCTCGAGCTTGTCCAGTGTTCCACCGGTATGACCCAGCCCCCTGCCTGAAATCATTGGCACATATGCACCACAGGCAGCAAGGATGGGGCCGGCAAGAAAGCTGACCATGTCCCCGACACCACCAGTGGAGTGTTTATCGACCACCGGCCCGGAAAGATCCGGCCATTGCAGGGTTGTACCGCTGTCGCGAATCGCGAAAGTCAGATTGCGCTGTTCATCTGTATTCAGGCCGCGGAACCAGACAGCCATGGTAAAGGCCGCAATCTGCTCTGAACTCACATGGCCATTTCGGATGCCGATGACGAACGACCGAATGTCATCCTCGTCAAGCAGCTGCCCGTCTCTCTTCTTCCGAATGAGCTCGGCTGGAATCAGGTTTTTGGGATCATATTGGCTCACGGCAAAGCAATCATACCCAAGTCGGGACCATCACCAGAAACCTGAACGTTCAGATCATCAAATTCGCACTGCCGGTTTTTTGCTCGAACGCCTGGAGGGCCTGGAAATAAATGCCGGAAAACCAGCCCTGAAGTTCTGAATCAAACCTATTGGTTCAGGATGGAACCACGTTCCGACAATTGGCGGCACAGTTCAAAGTCAACGTCCACTTTTTCACCTTCCTTCTGATAACACGAGCAGCGATTCGTGTCCTGTGAATAAGCGCAAACGAGTGATTCCTCGAACAATTCCTGCTCGCTCTTCCTGGCTCCTTCCTGATCAAACTTTTGCGGTGAAGCCAATCGCTCCACAGTCTGGTCAAAATTGCCAGCAACCCTGGCCAGGTCATCACGGTAGATCATGAAAATACCTGCCAGGATCATGACAGCCAGCCCATAGCGCACCAGGTTGGTCTTTGTCACTTTTTTCGGGACCGGTAGCTGCTTTTCCATGATCAGTCTGGCGGCAAGGTCTGCCTGTTCAGGGCTGAGGACCTGGTCATTGCTGTTGTGAAGAAATGAAAGAAGCTGCTGTGTGGTCAAAACCTGCTCAGGCCACTTTTTGGATGGCTTGTCCTGGCCATCAACAACAACCAGCAATCGAAATTTTTCACGCGGCATATCCAGTATCCGCTGCAGAGACTCCATTTGCAGCTTTGCCCTGTACAGAGGATTCGGCCACCGATGGATCCGTCCAAGCCGTTTTTCTTTCCACTGCTCCTGGGATTCACCGCCAGTGATTTCACCCGAACGGAATTCGGAAACAATCACAAATACACCAAATCTCGATACCAGCACATGATCAATCTCTTCTGTTCCGCCTCCGGTCGGGATCGCAATGTTGTGAAATTGTGTGAAGCGTCGTTTATCCAGTGTTTGTTCCAGCAAGCGCTTGACTCGTACGAAAGCCCGCCGCGAATTGTGCCGCGGAGAACCCAGGTACACGATCAGGAAAAATGCCGCGACCATCCAAACCAGGTGCCAGTGCTGTGAGATTGTTGACGTCATGGAGATACGATTCTACTGCCCTGACGATGACAAACAAAAACAATGTGTCGCAGATGACGACAATATTTCTTCCCATAGGCTAGAATTTCCCCGATACGACAACGGGAGAAGAGGAAATGGCATTCGATCCAATGAAGACGCTGAACCTGATTAAGGGTGGCTTGTTCGAGCCAAGGGAAACCTGGTCAAAATACCTGGATGAAAACCCCTCGTGGCAGGACACCGCTATCCAGCTGACCGGCCCGCTGCTGATAGCCAACATCCTGTTGACCCTCATTTTCTCGCGCATGGCCGGTGGCTATGTGTATTTTGGGTATGGTCAGAGCTTTCTTGCCGCGCTGGTCAGTGGACTGGTATTTGCTGCCATTGGTTTTGCGGTGGTGGTCGCCGTTTTCTGTTTTCTTGCCGGCGTTTTCAAGGGCAAGGCAGATTTTTCCCGGGCATTCGCTGCCGCCTCCCTGGCCGCAATCCCAAGCTGGGTAGCAGGAATTGTTGGTTCGATTGTTCCCTGGGTAGGTTGGCTAATTGCACTGGCTGGTGGAATCCTGGCGCTTGTGTACATGTACAGAATTATTCCTCTTGCGCTGGGCGTTCCGGAAGACAAGCGCGTGGTTCATTTTGTTGCTTCGATCATTTGCGTTGTCATCATTAATTTCATTATCGGGGCAGCACTTGGCGCCGGATCAATGAATCGGGGGATGAATAGCGGCGATTTCAGTCGTAACGATGATGCACCGGTCTTCGGGTCCGGCATGCTGGGAGAACTTGAGCGACAGGGACGCCTGATGGAGGCGGCCCAGTCAGATACCTATGAACCACCGGAAGACGGAATGCTGGCACGCAGCCAGGTTGAAGACTTTGCCAGCGTAATGCGCAAGAAACAGGCGCTTGAAGAGAAGTATGCCCAGGAAATGAAGGAACTGAGCGAAGAACTGGAGGCGAAGGAAAAGGCGGGGACACTGACACCCAGCGATCTCGCAAAAGCCTACGGTGGTGCGGGGTCGGCCCTTGGCGCCACCAACGCAGACATGGAAATCGTCAAGACTGCAGGCGGGAACTGGGCTGAACATATCTGGGTTCGGGACCAATTACGTACAGCCATGGTTCAGCAGGGCGAGGGCTCTGAAACCCTGGAACACAATTTCGAATTGTACGAGGAGTTCCAGGAAGATCTGGGCAACCTCTATTAAAAACACAAACATGATAGGTAAATGACATGATCAGGCTTTACTGGTGCCCTCAAACCCGCGCTGCCAGGGCACTGTGGCTGCTTGAAGAGCTGGGACAACCTTTCGAAGTGGCCCAAATTGACATTCGGGATGAGGCATCCCGATCTGATCCGGATTTTCGCAAAGCCAGCCCGATGGGCAAAGTTCCGGCAATCAGCGATGGTGAGGTTCACCTTTCGGATTCAGCAGCGATTGCCCTTTATCTTGCGGATCGTTATCCGGAAGCCGGTCTGGCACCTGCTGTCGATTCTCACCTTCGTGGCCAATATCTTTACTGGATGGTTTTCACACCTGGCGTCATCGAGCCCTCCATGGCAGAACGCTTTGGTGGCTGGGAACCAAAACCTGCCCAGCATGGCTGGGGCAGTTTCGATGCGATGATCGAGACGCTGACAAGCGGCCTTGAGACAGGCCCGTGGCTTCTGGGTGAAAAATTCTCGGCCGCAGACGTGATCGTGGGTTCGTCAGTGAACTTTCTGAAGATGTTTGGAATTCTGCCTGACAGCGAAATTCTGGGCGCTTACGTTGACCGGTGCCTGGCTCGCCCAGCTTATCAGCGAGCAATGGCACGCGAAGTTTGAATCGGACCGGTCAGAAAACCTTTGTTCAGATGATGAAAATCTGATAATTATCCGCACTTTGAATAGCCGCACGACAAACACGTCGCACAGTTATCCATGTTCACCACCGCCTTGGTGTGACACTTGTTACACAATGTGGCCGATGCCGGGTAATCCGCAGCATCATTATCGGCCGCTGGTGAGTCCGCAACGATTTTCGTTGCGACAGCTTCTGCTTCTGCTCTTTTCCCGTCCAGGATCAGTTGTTGCTGTTCAGACAGTGCTTCCTTCTCCATCAACCCGATCTTCTGAAGATGATGTTCAATGACAGCGCCGATCTCGGCAATGATTGAAGGCATGAACTTGCCGCCCGCCTTGAAATAACCGCCCTTGGGGTCGAATACAGCCTGCAGTTCTTCTGCAAGGAAAGTCACATCCCCGCCTTTTCGGAACACCGCTGACATCAGGCGAGTAAGTGCCACGATCCACTGGAAGTGATCCATGTTCTTGGAGTTGATGAAAATCTCGAATGGTCGCCTTTGTTCATGCTCAGTCCCGGGATTCAGGATAATGTCATTGATGGTGACGTACATTGCATGATCATCAAGAGGCGTCTTGATCTTGTAGGTTGAACCCTCAAGAGCTTCCATCCCCTCCGGTCTGGCCACTCTTTCTGTCATCCGAATGATTTTTGCAGTATTCCGCTGACCAGAAACTGGTGCAGCAGAATTGTCCGTCACTTCCGAATCTTCCGGCTTTACGACTTCATAGCCAATTATCTTATTGTCGATCTTGATGGCCATCTCCTTTCTCTGTCTCGGTTGTTCTCAAAAAACGAGTACATCCATGTACCAATGTCTGTCCATGGGTTTGGCGGTACCCAATTTCCCTCGCCGCCACTATATCCCTGAATTTTTATTGTTGTTTTGCGCACGCCCTTGCAAATCAGGGCCCACTACGCCTGGTCCATTGTTAGCAGCAATGGCACCATTGGATTTCGGCTGGATCAGAATTTGCCGTAATAACCCTCTTTAAGCGCGTCGAACAGATTGGCCGCGGTGTGAGTTTCCCCGTCGTATTCAACTTCCTCATCTCCACGGACTTCGACCACCTCTCCATCATCGAGGATGAATCGGTAAGTGGTGCTCTGCAGGTCAGAATCCTTGACCAGAACCCCCTGAAACGCTTCCGGGTTAAACCGGAAGGTGGTACACCCCTTCAAACCCTTGCTGTGTGCATAGGTATAGATGTCCTTGAAATCTTCATACGGATAATTTGTTGGCACATTGGCCGTTTTGGATATCGAAGAATCAATCCAGATCTGCGCGGCAGCCTGAATGTCAACGTGCTCTTTGGGTGAGATGTCCTCGGCACTCACAAAATAATCGGGTAATTGCGTTTCCGGGCTCTCACTGTCGGGCATAGCATCAGGATTAATCAGCGACTTGTACGCCAGGAGCTCGTAGCTGAAAACCTGGACTTTTTCCTTTGACTTTTTGCCCTCGCGAATCACGTTTCGATTGTAGTGATGTGCGAAACTCGGCTCGATGCCGTTCGATACATTATTGGCGATTGAGAGCGAAATCGTACCGGTGGGTGCAATTGAAGTGTGGTGTGTAAACCGTGCGCCCTCTTCAGCGAGCGATTCGACCAGGTCAGGATCAACCTGGGCAACCTTTTGCATGTAACGACTGTACCGAGCATGCAAAATGCTGCCCTTGATTTTGTCGCCGACCTTGTAGCCATCCGCCTGGAGTTCAGGGCGTCGACGCAGCATATCGCCGGTGATTGTGAACTCTTCCTGCATGATCGGAGCCGGGCCTTTCTCACGACTCAGCTCAAGCCCTTCCCGCCATCCTGACACTGCCATTTCGCGTGCCACTTTTTCAGTAAATTCCAGCGATTCGGGCGACCCGTAGCGCATACCCATCATGGACACGGTTGAACCCAGCCCCAGGAAACCCATCCCGTGACGCCGCTTGCGCGCGATTTCACTGCGCTGCAGTTCCAGTGGCAACCCGTTAATTTCAACCACGTTATCGAGCATACGGGTGAAAATCCGGACGACCTTGTCATATGACTCCCAGTCAAATCGTGCTTTGTCCGTGAATGGCTCTTCGACAAACCGGGTCAGGTTTACCGATCCCAATAAACAGGCTCCATAAGGCGGCAACGGTTGCTCCCCACATGGGTTGGTGGCGCGAATGTTTTCACAGAACCAATTGTTGTTTTCTTCGTTGATGCGGTCGACAAGAATAAAACCGGGTTCCGCAAAATCGTATGTCGAGGACATGATCATGTCCCACATCCGCTTTGCGGGTACCGTTTTGTATATCCGACATGCAACCAGGCCATCATCACGTGTGACATAACCGTCTGTAACTGGCCACTCGCGCCACAGGACTTCCAACTCGTTTTCAAGATCAACTTCGTCGACTTCCTGTTCGCTGATCGGAAACACCAATGGCCAGTCGCCATCTTCTTCAACCGCTTTCATGAACTCGTCGGTGATCAGCAAAGAACAGTTGAATTGCCGCAGACGTCCGTCTTCACGCTTGGCCCGAATGAACTCCATGGCATCGGGATGCCCGACTTCAAATGTTGCCATCTGGGCGCCTCGACGGCCGCCGGCGGAGGACACCGTGAAACACATCTTGTCGTAGATATCCATGAAGCTTAGCGGGCCGGACGTATAGGCACCGGCGCCGGACACGTAGGCGCCTTTGGGTCGCAGGGTGGAGAATTCGTAACCTATGCCGCAACCCGCTTTGAGGGTCAGGCCGGCTTCGTGGACTTTTTCCAGGATGCCATTCATGGAATCTTCAACGATTCCGGATACGGTGCAATTGATTGTGGATGTCGCAGGTTTGTGCGCCTGGGCGCCGGCATTCGAGGTTATTCGGCCAGCCGGTATTGCGCCTCTTCTAAGTGCCCACAAAAACGACTCAAAGCACTCCTCGCGTTTGACCTTGCTGACTTCCACATCCGCCAATGCCCGTGCCACCCTCTTGAAGGTGTCATCTATGGTCTCATCGAGTATTTCGCCATTTTTGGACTTAAGACGGTACTTTTTATCCCAAATATCGAGTGATGCTTCCTGGAATGGAATCTCTTTCAAATCAGCACCAATCGCCTCAACCTGAACGCTGCTCATCAATAAACCCACTTAATCCCTTGGTTTTATTATAATAACGGGCACAATCTATTGTGCTCTCATCTGCTTATAGACACAAGATGTTGTGTCGCGGAGATCAAAGATACGCTCGATAAAGCCCCCTGTCAAATACTGCAACGTACTGTGGCGTATGGATGAAAGACACATTTTTTATATGATTATCAGTGACTTAGGAAGTTTCCGGAATCGAATCGGAAAATTATGAGGTCGAAAAAATAGTGGCAAACCGCGCTGTATAGCGAAATTCGCTTTGTCGCAAATATCAGTGAAATATTTCTTGCGTTTTTTGGCAGATCAGTCGGATTCGGATTTTTGTTCCCGCGCCAACAGTCGACGCACTCCTTCGCTGGGATTCCAGCCCAGGTGAATGATGCCATGAACCTGCTCAGATATGGGCAATTCAACCTGGTTTCTTTGCCCCAATCGAATCACCTCTTCGCAGGTACCCACTCCTTCAACAACCTGGCCAATCTGGTCCAGCGTCTCTTGCAGGTCAGCACCTTTTCCCAGTGCCAGCCCCAGGCGCCTGTTTCGCGACAAATCACCCGTGCAGGTCAGCACCAGGTCGCCCATGCCGGCGAGCCCGGTCAGGGTCTTGTCTTCAGCACCCAGCGCCCGGCCCAGACGCATCATCTCTGCCAGGCCACGAGTGATCAAAGCAGCACGGGCGTTATCACCAAAACCCATCCCATCGCATATGCCCGTCGCGACTGCGAGGACATTCTTGACGGCACCGCCCAGTTCAGCACCAACGATGTCGGCGCTCGTGTAGGCACGGAAAGAGCCACCATGAAAAATGGAAGCGATTTCAACTGCGTAATCAGGTTTGGTGGCGGCGACGGTGACTGCGGTGGGTAAATTCCTGGCAACCTCAGCGGCAAAGGAGGGGCCGGTCACAACAGCCAATGGCGTGTCGTCACCCAGTATCTCCCTGGCCACCGTATGCAGGAATCGGCCGCTGCCGGGTTCCAGGCCCTTGCAGGCCCAGGCAACACCCTGTCCGGCGCTCAGATGACCTTCAAATCGCGTGACCAGGTCTGTGAACGCGTGACTGGGAACAGCAACCAGCACTTCGTCACACCACTCGACCAAATGGTCGAATGAAGATTCCGGCTGCATTCCTTCGGGGAAAGCCAGACCAGGCAGGAAGCGCTCGTTACTGCCAACCTTCGCCATGTGTTGCATCTGGTTGGCATCACGGCCCCACAAACGAGACTGGTGGCCACAGCGGGCAATTTGCATTGCCAGCGCAGTGCCCCACGATCCGGCGCCAAAAACGGCTACCCTGCGCTGACCGTCATGCTGTTCGGGCCGTTCGCCGCCCATCGCTAGATGTTTCTGAAACCCAGTTCAGATTTCCAATTAAAACTGTGGTGTCGCAGGCGTATCCTGACCGGCACCATTACCACCAGCACCATTGCCCTGCTGAGCCGCCATTTCCTGGACGCGCTGAGCATACAACTGCTCAAAGTTAACAGGCTGTAACGTCACTGACGGGAATCCACCGTTGATCACGAGGTCAGAAATGGCAGAGCGCGCATACGGGAACAAGGTCGTCGGACACATCGTGTTAACCACCGCGTGTAAAGCCTGCTCCGGAAATCCTTTCATCAGGAAAACCCCGCACTGCGAAACTTCAGCCAGATAGGCCGTTTGCTCGTCCAGGGTTGCTGTGATGGTGACCGTAAGCGCAACTTCATGAAGGTCATCTCCCAGCCCTTCAACTCTCTGTGACAGGCTCATCTTCACGTCTGCCTGTCCCTGCTCGGAGAAAATAGCCGGGCTGTTTGGCACCTCGAAAGAGACATCCTTGGCGTAAATCTTCTGAATCTGGAATTGCGCCTGTGAAAGGTCTTCAGCAGTCATCGCAGGTGCGGGAGTTCCCTGCGGCAAATCGGGTGCGCCGGCCGGCGTGTCGTCTGCAACGTCTTCCGGGCTCATTACTGGATCTGTTTTCTGGTCTTCAGCCATGATCAATCACTCATTCATTTAATATTTCGGTTAAAAAAAAGTACTTAAACGTTAATTATCTCATCTGGCGAGCCTGATAGAAACTCTCGCACTTTGCGCCCATTGCTACAGGGGCTGACCAGCGCGCTTTACTTCCTGGTCACAGGAAACTGGTCATTCATCCATTGCGCCATACCGCCTTTCAATACCGCCACCTTGCTGGCACCGAGTTTCACCAGCCGTGTTGCCGCTGGCCCTGCGGTCTGGCCGGCTTTGTCAACAACCAGCACAGGCCTGCCACTCAGTTGCTTCAGCTTAGCTTCCGCGCCTTCAAGCTGGCTTGGCGGAATATGAAGCGCTTCAGCTATATGACCCTTGTTGAAGTCACTTGCTGGCGAAACATCGACAATTGCTGCATTTTCGCGGTTGATCATCGCTACTGCCTGAACCGGTGTAAGCTCCAGGAACCCCTGGAACTTCCGCTTCACTTCAGTGAACAAAAGAAACAGCAGCACGGCCACAAAACCACCCGTAAGGTATGGATGATTACCTACAAATTCCATTAACTGCTGCGTATCCATGGCACCCTCTTTATTGGAACCGTCAATCTGCGGTCCGGCTTTTGTTATGTGATAATTGCCAGGCTTGCGATTCCCGGGCTGGCCATATTTCTCTGGTACAACCTCAAAGGAAAACAACCTCGCGAGATGACGCGGTTTCCCTCATCTGGTGGCTTACCGGCAGGATTGCAAGACCCGGTATCCATCTCGTGATGAAAAGCAAACCCTGGTGAAAAACCCCAAGGAGCCAATGAGAAACACCAATGAATAATTCCGTCGAACCTCATTCCGGAAAGCACAGGGCGCCCCTGGTCCTCCTGATTCTTGATGGATGGGGGTATCGTGAAGAGACAGACCACAATGCAATCGCACTGGCCGATACACCAAACTGGGATCACTTATGGTCCCGCTCGCATCGTGCACTTATCAATACATCAGGGGAAGCCGTGGGACTGCCTGCCGGCCAGATGGGTAACTCTGAAGTCGGCCATATGAACATTGGCGCAGGCCGCATTGTTTACCAGGACTTTACCCGGATAGACAAGGCCATTGAAGACGGCAGTTTCTTTGAGAACCCCGCCCTGCGCGCAGCGAGCGAGAAAGGCAGAACTGTTCACATCATGGGCCTGCTCTCACCGGGAGGCGTACACAGCCACGAAAATCAGTTCTTCGCAACCATCCAACTGGCCAGCAGGAATGGCGCAGATTCAATAGCAGTGCATGCATTTCTGGATGGTCGTGATACCCCGCCCCGCAGCGCGCTGGCCTCGGTCGACCGGCTCCAGGCTCTGGTCGACACCATTCCCGGCGCCACCATCGCAACCGTGACCGGCAGGTACTATGCGATGGACCGCGACAAGCGCTGGTCCCGAACCGAACTGGCTTACCGTGCACTTGCATCAGGTGAATCTGACACAACCGCCGACAGTGCTCGCGCCGCAGTGGAAAATGGCTATGAGCGCGGCGAAAACGATGAGTTTATTAAACCTACCGTAATCGTGGCTGAGGGGTCTGGTACCAATGGTGCCGCCAATTCGATCAATGACGGCGACAGTGTCATTTTCGTCAACTTCAGAGCAGATCGGGCACGCCAGATTTCACGGGCCTTTGTAGAGCCTTCTTTTACCGGGTTTGCGCGTGAACCAATCAAACTTACAGCCTATGTCTGCATGACGGAATACCTCGGCGATTTACCCGCAGACGTCGCTTTTCCTGCGGAAATTCCGGACCAGGTATTGGGCCAGGTACTTTCTGACCATGGTCGAACCCAGCTTCGAATAGCGGAAACTGAAAAGTATGCCCATGTGACCTTTTTTCTGAACGGTGGCGAAGAAAAACCCTTTACAGGTGAGGAACGAATCCTGATTCAGTCACCGGATGTTGCAACCTATGACCTGCAACCGGAAATGAGCGCACCCGAATTGACAGAAAAGCTGGTCAAGGCAATCACTGGTGGGCGATTCGATGTCATTATCTGCAACGTCGCAAACCCCGACATGGTTGGACACAGCGGAAAACTGGACGCTGCGATCAAGGCCGTGGAAGCGGTTGACACGCTGCTGGGGTCGGTTGGTGACGCCGTCGTGGCTGCTGGTGGAGAATTGCTGATCACAGCCGATCATGGAAACGTCGAGCAAATGAGTGACGAGGAATCCGGCCAGGCACATACCGCTCATACCACCAACCCGGTACCGTTGCTGTTCGTCGGTCACGCAACTGACATGGAATCAAGCGGTTCACTGCGCGACATTGCACCGACCATGCTTCATCTCCTGCAGATTTCACAGCCAGCACAAATGACGGGTCACTCACTGGTAAAAAGAGGCTGATTGTTGCGCATTTTCAACGCGTCACGTCCCGGTCTGTCTCTGTTCAGGATGCTGATTGCCAGTTATTTGTCAGTCCATCTTTCGATTGCAAGTGCGGACCAGGGGCAAAGAGAGGACGCTGAAAAACAGCTGGCTGATCTGCAGGAACAGATCGCCGAACTGCAGACCAGCCTTGAAGAAGCCCGCACAGAACATCGTGACGAGGCGCAGCAGCTCAAGACGCTGGATCTTGAGATTGACCAGACTGCCCGGGCGTCCAGAAAACTCCGGGAACAGCAATCCGAAAAACAAAACGAGCTGGAAATACTTGAGACTGAACGTCAGCAGTTGCTCGCGACCCTTGGACAAAGCCAGCAACAGCTTGGCGAAGTACTCCGCTCTGCCTACCGCGTCGACCGCCATTCAAGACTCAAGCTGATACTCAACCAGGATGATCCGGGCCAGATCAATCGGATGCTGGCTTATTACGAGTATTTCAATCGACAACAGGTTGAAGACATTGCCAGCCTGTACGAAGCACTGCTGGAGCTTGACGAGGTTCAGGCGCGTATCAATAGTGCCCTTGCTGACCTGGAAGCCACCGCCCTGGAAATCAGCGAGACCATGCAGGCACTTGAAGGGCAACGTGATTCACGACTTTCCCTGATCGCAACGCTGGATGACAGGATCAACAATGAAGAGGATCGCCTCAGGGAGTTGCAACGAAACCGCCAGGATCTCGTTCTACTGTTAGAACGACTGGAAGATGCACTGGCCGACATACCTGCAGACCTTGGCGCTCACCTTGGCGTTGCACAGCAAAAGGGCCAGCTGCCCATGCCGACCAGTGGCCGGGTGAGGCATGCCTATGGCCAGCGCCGCGCAGAATCGTTGCATTGGCAGGGCTGGCTGATCGGAGCAGAACCCGGTTCGGAGGTGAACTCAGTCGCATACGGCAGGGTGGCTTACGCAGACTGGTTGCGTGGCTATGGCCTGATCGTCATTATTGATCACGGCGATGGATTTCTCAGCCTGTATGGTAATAATGAGAGCCTGCTGGCCGAAGTCGGCGACTGGGTCGAACCCGGCACGCTAATCGGGGTCGTAGGGACTAACCCCGGCATGAGCCAGGGCTTGTATTTTGAACTTCGAAAAGAGGGTAAGGCCGTTGATCCGGCCGCATGGATAAAACGATGAAAAAGTATCTGCTGAATTATTTGCTGCTTGTTATGCTCGGGATGGGTGCAACCGCAGCCGCCGCATTTCAGGATGAAGAAACTGCCGGGATGGCGCCAGCCGCCCTCTCGCTGGATGACCTTCGAACTTTTACTGACGTCTTCAACCAGGTGCGCAACAACTACGTCGAGCCAGTTGATGACAAGATGCTCCTGGACGCTGCCATCAAGGGGATGCTTTCGGAACTCGACCCCCACTCTGCCTATTTGCCCGACGAGGAGTTTCAGGACCTGGATGAAAGCTCCCGGGGCCGATTCAGTGGAATTGGTGTCAATGTGCAGGTCGTTGACAAGCGGATTGTTGTCCAGGCTGTGATTACCCCGAGCCCTGCCGACAGTGCCGGGATCAATCCCCGCGACATTATCCTCTCAATCGACGACAACCCGGTGAAGGGCAGAAACCTGCGAAAGGCAATTGATGAACTGCGCGGCGAACCCGGGAGCAACATCGACCTGGAAATATTAACCCCTGAAGGCGAAACACGCACTGTGTCCATGGTTCGCTCAACGGTTGAGGTTCCAAGTGTCAATTTCAGCATGATCGAGGACGATTTCGGTTACTTCAAGGTGAGTCATTTCAATCGCGAGACTTCAGCACACCTTGAAAGCACACTGGCTTCAATCGAAGCAGACGGGACCACTTTCAAGGGTATTGTCCTGGATTTGCGCGACAACCCGGGTGGGGTCCTTCAGCCTGCAGTGGACATGGCCGATGGCTTTCTTGACGAAGGGGTGATTGTGACCACGCGCGGTCGTAACGCCTCAATGCAGCTGGAGTTCACCGCCAGCCCCGGAGACTGGCTTGCCGGCATCCCGATTGTCATTCTGATCGACCGAGGTACCGCCTCGGCTTCAGAAGTTCTGGCAGGTGCATTACAGGATCATGGTCGCGCGCTTGTTATCGGCGAGCGGTCATTTGGCAAAGGGTCAGTCCAGTCGGTTCTGCCTCTGAGAAACGGAGCGGGCATCAAGCTGACGACTGCGCGCTACTACACGCCATCAGGGCGCTCCATACAGGCGCTCGGCATCGAGCCGGATGTCAGCCTGCGATCGATGCGTTTTGTTGACTCAGGGGACACCAGGAGACGCGAGGTTGATCTTGATCGTCACCTTGACCATGAGGACATGGGTGAGACGCCTGTCATTGAAATAATCAATCCTGAAGGCGAGCTGGGAGATGATTACTATGTCCAGGAAGCGCTGAGATTGCTTAAGGGCGCACTGATCCTTTCTCAGGCAACAGGCGGTTCGGAATAATTCCGGGAAAATCCCCCGCCTCAGGTTTTAGATCCTGGTGACATCGGGAACGGTGTGACGTTTTCACCCGACTGACGGTCCCGGATGAGGCATTTGCCCCGCTTTTCCACTTCTTCCACGCGCAGGACACTTTGAATCGGAAGATGAATGGTGGATGCGTCGGAAAATTCATCGCGCATTTTTTCTTCGGTGGGGTCTACAACCATTCCGTCACTGGTCTCGAAAACCAGCCCGGATACTTCCACGAATCCCCACAGGCCACTCGATACAACTCCCTCTGCGAACAGTTCGTAAACTTTTCCGTGGTTAAGGAAAACCACCTTAAACAGCGATTTTTTAGACATTGAAATCAGGGCCACTTTGCGAGTTGAAGGAAAACACAGTTTGTGGACTTAATTGAACCTGACCTGAGCCAGCGCCCTGACCATTAATGCAAACATTAATCCCAGTGCAAAACCCGTCAGATGTGTCCACAGTGCAACGTTTTCATTAATGGGGCCAAAGGCCGTGTAAAGCAACTGCAGCGTGAACCACGAGCCAATCACCAGCAATGCTGGCACCCGCGCAAACTGCATGTAAAGGCCCAGTGGAATATAAAGACCGATTCGGCCCCTGGGAAACAGCCCAAGATAAGCACCGACCACTGCAGATATCGCACCGCTGGCCCCGATGATCGGGGTCTCCAGCCAGTCAACCCTTTCACTCACTATGACATTGGCCAACGCGCCGCCGATCAGGAAGACTGCCAGTGTGGCAATGCTTCCGAGGCGCTGTTCGACCGGGAAACCGAACACCAGCAAATAGGCGAGATTGCCAAGCAAATGAAGCCAGTTGGCATGGATGAACAATGCGCTGAAAAGCGCCAGCAATGAGGGGGTCCACCAGTCACCAACCGGTTGCTCGAACAGGGAGTGCATTGCAGCCGGCTGCATGCCGCCCACTTCGATGACCAGCTGCTGCATCATTGGTGTGAGCGTTGAATACAAACCCATCAGAATTACGCAGACCAGCGCAATCCCAACAGTGGTATACGGGTGAAGCGGCTGACGTTGTGGCCACTGGCTGACTATACCGTTTGCCAAGCGCGCTCCGTGAAAATCAGTTTTTTACGAGAAAACTGCGGGATCCGTAGGCAAACACCGCACCATCCCGGCGAATCTCTTTCAGGACGATCCCGCCTTCCAGTTCGTCCTCTTCTCTCAGGCGTTCACCGTTCATCAACAAGAAACGATCTTCCGGGGCTTCAGCGTATACCAGCACGGTAATCCTGAATTCCGGCAGATCTTCCCGAATCCTCTGAGGTAACTGCCAATAACTTTCGGGTTGCGGCTCTGTGGATTCTGCTCTCGAACGGGATGCCCGGCGTTGAGTGGTGGTGTCCCTGTTTGGAGAATCAACTTCATTTTCCTGCTCGTTGGCCAGCCGTTCCTGGGCTTCAGCCTGCGCAGCAACAACCTCTTCAAGATCGACCTCCAGCGCCTGGTTCGCTGCAGCCGTCATATTTTCACCGGGCTCCTGCTCGTCTTCATCTTTCTCATCAGTTGCGACAGGTTCAACCGGTTCCGGTACATATTCTGCAACCCTTGCAACCGGCTCACCTGCTGGCGAGTCCGTGCTGTCGGCAGTCTGCGAATCCGCCAGTTGTTCAACCGGTGTGCGCTGACCAGACGAGGGTTGTGTATCCATGGGGGTGCCCGCCGCGGGAGGCGAATCAGCTGACGCAACTACCGCACTGTTACCCGGTTCTGCCTGGGTAACGGCAGTTGAGTCATCAAGAACGCCATATTGCTGCCAGACAAACCAGACAATGGCAGCAGCCGTCAGGGCAATAAGCAGCCAGACAAACAGCCCACCGCCGCGTTTTCCCGGGTTTTCGTAATCCTGGGCGGAATGAATAGAAGGCGTCTCCCCAATGTTTCGTTGGGCTTCTGATTTTCTGAGCGAATCGAGCAATATCGACATATCAGGAATCCTGGGCAGTCAGTTCGTGGCGTTCAGCGATGCGTGGAGAGGAAATGGTTGGCGCCATCAGGTGAAGCAGTGTGACCGGGCCTACAATACCATCAGCTTCCAGTCCGTGACGCCTCTGGAATTCCATCAGCCAGTTCTCAAAACCAGGATCAAACTCGGTTCCACCACGCCACGGAACGTCAGCTTTTCTTGCCATCTCCATTACGATTTCCACTGCCTGTCCGCTTTCTCCCTGCATGATTTGCGCGGGCCAGCCAGGCGCCTGCGGCCAGACCGTAAGATACCCTCCCAACCACGACTCTTCCAAAACGTCCCGCGCCAGCCATTGAGCCTGCTCGCCCACACCAACCAAAACCCGGGTATCACTCATGCCGCCGAGCAGCAGGTACCGGGGTTGGTCAGAATTCAACTCCAGGAGTACCGGCAAACCCAGCATACGAATACGTGACCAGTTTCCGCGTTCACGGATACATGCATATCCTGTCGCAGGTTCTCCGGCACAAGCCGCGCGAATGGCATCGGCGCGCGCTTGATCATCCCAAAGTCGTGCCAAACCCTGCCATGACTGGTCATGCTGCTGCGCAAGCCACGCCTCATCAATTGATGGCTCGATCGATGTTTGCACAACAGATGATTCAACCTGATTTGTAGTCACGCCAGCCTGGGCCGGGTCATCCTCAGGCATCACATCAGTTTCCGGCATCTTTTCAGATGACTGCGTGGTCCCAGACATACCTGGGGACGTGGTTTGTTGGTTGACAGGGTTGGTTCTTTCAGCAACTCCGGCCATTTGCGGATCGATCTCACTTTCAGCCTGGCCAGGAAATTGCGTCACAATAAAGACGATCACTGCCAGTGCTGCTGCTGAGGCGCCAGCGATCAACCATGGCAGCCGGTTGACCTGCACCTGCCGCTCTCCGGGTTGTACTTCGTTTGCGGCGGCATGAATCATCCGCGGATTGATATTCAGCGCCTCGGCTGCATATCCGGCGGCCAGCGCCCGGTCGGCAATAATATTGATGATACGCGGCACGCCGCCCGACCGTTGATACAACGTTTTCAGTGCAGGCCGGCTGAATGGACTTCTCGGCGCCCCGGCAACCTGCATTCGATGGCGCACATATGCCGCAGTCTCCTCAGCACTCAAAGAGGCGATGTGATAGCGCGCAGTGATACGCTGGGACAATTGCCGCAGATCATTTCGCTGCAACAAATCACGCAACTCGGGCTGCCCCAGCAACACCATCTGCAACAGTTTGTGCTTGGCGGTTTCAAGATTGGTCAACAGGCGAACCTGCTCCAGTGCTTCAGGGCTGAGGTTCTGTGCCTCGTCAATCACCACGACGACCCGCCAGCCATCAGCATGCTTTTCGAGCAGATATTTGTTCAATGCATCGACCAGGGATTTATGACTGTCGCTGATCCCATTTGTCTCGATGCCCAGCTCTTCACAGATGGTTGCGAGCATCTCGAGCGGTGAAACCAGTGGATTGAGAATCAGCGCCACCTGGGTTTTTTCGGGAAGCTGCTCCAGCAGGCAACGACACATCGTGGTCTTGCCGGTACCAACCTCGCCAGTCAGTTGAACAAACCCACCTGAGCCGCCCTGCCCCACACCATGCAGCAGATGCGCCAGGGCATCACGGTGTGCCTGGCTGAGGTAGACAAAGGCCGGGTCCGGTGTTATCGCGAACGGCGCTTCGTTCAGACCGAAATATTTGAGGTACACGTCAGACATATGTGAATTTAGTCATCCAGTGACATGAGGCTGGCATTGCCTCCGACAGCCGCTGTGTTGATCGTCAGTGTTCTCTCTGTCGCAAATCGCAGCATGTAGTGTGGACCGCCTGCTTTTGGTCCGGTTCCGGAAAGTCCTTCACCACCGAATGGCTGCACGCCGACAACCGCCCCGGTCATGGTGCGATTGATATAGCGATTGCCACACTTAACCGAGTCCGCAATGTGCATCTGGGTGCTGTCAATTCGACTGTGCACACCGAGTGTCAGCCCATAACCGGTGTCATTGATGTCAGCAATCACAGCATCAAGGTCGCGCGCCCGGTAGCGGACGACATGCAGAATCGGACCAAACACTTCACGCTCCAGGCTTTGAATGGAGTCGATTTCAAAAGCACAGGGCGGAAAAAAATGACCGTTCAGTGTTGCTGGTACTTCAGCCCGTGCAATCAACCTGGCCGAGGACTCCATCCTGTTGGCGTGATCTTTAAGAATCCCCAGGGCATCCTCATCAATCACCGGTCCAACATCAGTCGACAACATTGACGGGTTACCAACAACCAGTTCCCTGAACGCACCTTCCAGCATTTCAATCACCCGGTCAGCAATGTCTTCCTGCAGATACAGCACCCGCAGTGCAGAGCATCGCTGGCCGGCACTCAGGACCGCGCTGCCGATCACATCCTTGACGACCTGTTCAGGCAGAGCAGAACTATCGACAAGCATTGCGTTTTGGCCACCCGTTTCGGCAATCAGTACTGCCAGTGGTGCATCCCTTTCCGCCAGTGAACGATTGATCAGCCTGGCGGTTTCAGTGGAGCCGGTGAATGCGACACCGGAAATCCTTGGGTCTGAAGTCAGCCGCGCACCCACGGTCGCGCCATCTCCGGGTAAAAGCTGAAGAGCCCAGGGTGGAACACCGGCCTTATGAAGCAGCCTGACACCCAGGGCTGCAATGGCAGGCGTTTGCTCTGCTGGCTTGGCCAGAACCGTGTTGCCGGCAGCCAGCGCGGCTGTGACCTGGCCCATAAATATGGCCAGGGGAAAATTCCAGGGACTGATGCAGGCAAAAACGCCGCGACCATGAAGGCTGAGCTGATTGTGTTCACCGGTCGGGCCGGGAAGCACGACAGGATCGGCGAAATGTTTCCTGGCCTGGCCAGCATAGTAACGGCAAAAATCGACTGCCTCGCGAATTTCTGCAACCGCATCGTGAACCGTTTTGCCGGCCTCCCTGGCGCAAAGCGCCATTAACTCCGGCATTGACTCTTCCATCAGGTCTGCAGCCCGATCAAGCATATCGGCACGATCACCAGCCGGAACCTGATCCCATTCAGCGGCTTTATCTGCTGCCAGGCCAATCGCTGCATCCACTTCTTCTGTTGTGGCGCTGATGACTTCTCCGACCACATCGTTCAGTCGGGCAGGATTGACATTTGAACTGCTCTCACCATCCCTGTTCCGCAGGGCAGAATCACCCAGCATCGGTTCAACCGACCAGGTGTTGCTGGCAAAAGACTGCATGTCCCGGGCCAGACTCAGCATTTCGGAATCGTTGGCGATGTTCAGCCCCCGGGAATTCACGCGCGTATCGCCATAAATATTGCGTGGCAGGGGAATGGCACGATGAGCGACCGGACGGGTCTCTGTCACGCTGGCGATAGGATTGCCCGCAACTTCTTCAATGGGCAGCGACACATCGCTGATCCTGTTTACAAATGAAGTGTTGGCGCCATTTTCCAACAAGCGCCTGACCAGGTAAGGGAGCAAATCCTCGTGACTCCCCACAGGTGCATACACGCGGCAAGCGCTGTGAAACTGTTCATTTTCAAGAACCACGCCATAAAGGTCCTCACCCATGCCGTGCAGGCGCTGAAATTCGAAGTCCAGCCGGTCACCTGCCAGCTCGGTTATGGCTGAAATCGTGTGTGCATTGTGGGTCGCAAACTGGGGATAAAACTCTGCGCGATAACGTAGCAGCTTCCTGGCACAGGCAATATATGAAACGTCGGTGTTGGGTTTACGTGTAAATACCGGGTAGCCCTTGTATCCCTCCACCTGTCCATGTTTTATTTCCGTATCCCAGTAGGCGCCTTTGACCAGGCGTACCGGTATCCGTTTGCCAAGTTGCCTGGCGTCTTCGGCCAGCCAGTCCAGAACCTTCGAGGCGCGTTTCTGATATCCCTGGACCGCGAGGCCGAGCCCCTGCCAGTCACCAAGCTCAGGACTGTAAAGCACAGCCCGAAAGACATCGAGCATCAGCATCAGGCGATCCGCCTCCTCGGCATCGATGGTCAATGCCATATCTGCAGCGCTGGCCAGTTTCGCCAGCTCCACAACCCGGGGGGTCAGTTCTGATAAAACGCGGTCCCGCTGGGAGAATTCAAAGCGAGGATGAAGTGCTGAGAGTTTCACCGAAATACTTGGCGCAGAGTAAATGTCTTCACCTTGTGGACGTTTACGCGCAGCCAAAGCCTGGATGCCCGACTTGTATGATTCGAAATATCTCTCGGCATCGGAAGCTGTCAGCGCAGCCTCGCCAAGCATGTCATAGGTATAGCGAAAGTCTGCATTGCGTTTTTTCAGCGCCCGCTCCATCGCTTCGCGGATGGTTCGGCCCATCACGTACTGGTGGCCCATAATTCGCATGGCCTGCCTGATGGCAGAGCGAACCACAGGCTCACCACTTTTGCTGACCATGCGGCGCAGCGCATTTCCGACGCTTTTTTGAGTGCGTTCACTAAGTCGCACCAGTTTGCCCGTCAGCATCAATCCCCATGTGGAAGCATTGACAAGCACCGATGAACTTTTGCCAAGATGAGATTCCCAGTTACCCTCACCCAGCTTGTCAGCGATCAGTTTTTCTGCAGTGTCGTCGTCCGGGATTCTCAACAGTGCTTCGGCCAGGCACATGAGAACCACGCCTTCTTCTGAAGAAAGATCATATTGCTGCATAAATGCTTCAAGCACGCCCTGCTCTTCCTTGCGATCGCGTACCTCGGAAACGAGCCAGCGCGCCCTCTCATTAACACGGCGTGAGGCATCAGGCTCGAAGCGGGCCTGCTCAAGCAAATCAAGCACAACTTCTTCTTCGTCACAGTGATAAAACTGATCGATGATATTCCGAGCTGCTGAATGCTTGTCGAAATGCGGATTGATAAAATCAAGAACCGTTTGGTCGTCCGAAGTGTTTGCAGGCATTTCCGATTTACACGTGTGTCGATTATTCGCGCGCCAGTTTAACGCTAATCCGCAAGCGCAGGCCATGGAAAAATTGGATTTCTATACAAAATATCTGCACGAAATCTTTCCGTATAAGGTTGCCGCCTGATAGGGCCGCCGAGTAGAATAGTGCCTTGGAAAACCTGCCGTGATAATCGTAGAGAACAGCCGCGAAGGTCGCTGTGTTCGAATTCAGGCAAAAAGTCATTTTTCCCTCGGGATTAAAGGCCTTTTTACCCTGATTGGAACACTGAGCGCTTTAACACTTTTGCTGGCATCGGTTGCTGCCTGGTTTGGGTACTGGCCGATACTTGCGATTGCGGTTTTCCAGGTCGTTCTGCTCGGCATGATTTTCGTACGGGCCTGGAAGGCGGCATGGGCAGTTGAGACAATTAGCATTAACAGCGAATGCATTGCGGTCCTGCAAGAACGCTATTCAGGCCACAAACGTACAGAACTGGATGTAGCGTGGGCGCGGGTCACTCTGCAGCAACCAGACATTCGCTGGTATTCCCCGGATCTGGAAATCAGGTCTGGACGGTGTTCGGTCAAGCTGGGCGAATACCTGAACACGGCTGAGAAACGAAAACTGGCCGAATCAATCAGCAGGGCGATTGACCAATTCAGCGCCTGGCAGAATCAATAGATCGAGAACGAGGTTATCTGAGTGAAAAAACCTAACATCGTCATCGTGACCCTCTCGGTAGTAGCCGCGGTCACAGCAGCTTTCTGGTTGCTCCTGGTCGCACCGGCTTTCACCGGAAACGAGATCAACATGCCTCGTGGGGTCACCGAGCATTCGATCATGAATTATGACCTCCACATGATCGTTCTTTGGATTTGCGTGGTGATCGGCATCCTGGTGTTCAGTGCAATGTTCGTTTCCATCGTCCTGCATCGAAAGTCAAAGGGTCATGAGGCTGCACAGTTCACCCACAGCACCAAGGCCGAGATCGTCTGGACCGTTATACCGGTTCTGATCCTCATTACCATGGCCGTTCCGGCCACCCGAGCGTTGATCAACATTGAGGATTCGCCAGAAACCGAACTGTCAATCAAGATCACCGGTTTCCAATGGCGCTGGAAGTATGATTACCAGGAACACGATATTTCATTCATCAGTTCCCTCAAGGCTGATTCAAACGCAGCCAGGATGCTGGGCTCAGGTGTCAACCCGGAATCGGTCGATCATTACCTCCTGGATGTTGATAACCGCCTGGTCGTCCCAACCAATACCAAAATCAAGTTTCTGATCACTGCAGATGATGTGAATCATGCCTGGTGGGTTCCGGACCTGGGCTGGAAACGTGATGCAATCCCTGGATTTATCAATGAATCCTGGACTGAAGTTTTTGAACCCGGCGTTTACCGCGGTCAGTGTGCAGAGCTTTGTGGCAAGGACCATGGATTTATGCCAGTGGTGGTTGAAGCACTGCCCCCGGCAGAATTTGATGCCTGGGTCGCACAACAGCAAAACCAGACGTTAGCCACTGTAGAGGAAGCCAAACGGCTTTGGACACTCGATGAACTGATGGACAAGGGCGAAGCGGTCTATGCGACCCAGTGCGCCAGTTGTCATCAGGCCGATGGAGAAGGGCTCGAACCAGCGTTTCCCGCCCTGGCTGGCAGCCAGATTGCAACGGGGCCGCTGGAACAACACATTGATGTCGTACTGAACGGTATTGATGGCACCGCGATGCAGGCCTGGGGCGCCATGCTGACTGAAACCGACATTGCTGCCGCCCTGACCTACACCCGCAATGCTTTCGGCAACGATACCGGTGACATGGTGCAGCCCCGCACCATTGCCCGCATCAAGAAAGGCTGAACCCGCCGCGACAGGATAACCTGATGAGCACAGAACAAATGACCCAAGACGCCCACAACCACCCGGCCATTGATCATGCGGATGATCATGATCACAAGCCGACAGGAATCAAGCGTTGGCTTTTTACCACCAACCATAAAGACATAGGCACTCTTTACCTTGTCTTTGCATTGATCATGTTTTTTGTTGGTGGTGCAATGGCGCTGGTGATTCGCGCCGAGTTGTTTGTACCCGGCCTGCAACTGGTCGAACCCGATTTCTACAACCAGATGGTTACCATGCATGCGTTGCTGATGGTTTTCGGCGCGATCATGCCGGCATGGGTTGGCTTTGCCAACTGGATGATTCCGATGATGGTCGGCGCGCCCGACATGGCGCTGCCACGCCTGAATAACTGGAGCTTCTGGATTCTGCCGTTTGCATTCACCATGCTTCTGAGCACGCTGTTCATGGAGTCTGGTGGTCCTGCCGCAGGCTGGACCCTCTATCCGCCCCTGAGTCTGCAGGGCGGCAAGAGTTTTGCATTCGTGGTATTTGCCGTTCACATGATGGGCATATCCTCCATCATGGGTTCGATTAATGTGATTGCGACCATCCTGAACATGCGCGCGCCGGGCATGACACTGCTCAGAATGCCCTTGTTTGTATGGACCTGGCTGATCACCGCTTACCTCCTGATTGCAGTCATGCCGGTTCTGGCGGGCGCCGTGACCATGTTGCTGACCGATCATTTCTTCGCGACCAGTTTCTTCAATGCAGCCGGTGGCGGTGACCCGGTCATGTTTCAGCATATTTTCTGGTTCTTCGGTCATCCCGAGGTTTACATCATGATCCTGCCGGCTTTTGGCGTGATCTCGGAGATTCTGCCAACCTTCTCGCGCAAACCGTTATTCGGTTACTCGGCCATGGTTTACGCCACGGCGTCCATCGCGTTCCTGTCATTTATCGTTTGGGCGCACCACATGTTCACCGTCGGCATGCCGCTGGCCGGGCAACTGTTTTTCATGTACGCAACCATGCTGATTGCGGTCCCGACTGGCGTGAAAGTCTTCAACTGGGTCAGCACCATGTGGAAAGGCTCGATGACCTTTGAAACACCCATGCTGTTTGCCATAGGATTTGTGGTGCTGTTTACCATTGGTGGACTGAGTGGATTGATGCTGGCGATTGCTTCGGTGGATCTGCAGTATCACGATACCTATTTCGTGGTGGCCCACTTCCACTATGTACTGGTTCCCGGTGCAATCTTTGCCCTGATGGCCGGCACCTACTACTGGCTGCCCAAATGGACGGGGAACATGTATTCCGAAAAGTGGGGCAAGATTCATTTCTGGGTCTCGGCCATTTCGGTCAATATTCTGTTCTTCCCCCAACATTACCTGGGCCTGGCAGGAATGCCGAGGAGAATTCCGGACTATGCAACCCAGTTCGCTGATTTCAACATGATTTCCTCAGTGGGCGGATTTATCTTCGGAATTTCGCAGTTGATTTTCGTGGGTGTCATCATTCACTGCGTACGCGGCAGCAAGGTCAAGGCCACCTCAGGGGTCTGGGAAGGTGCAAAAGGACTGGAATGGACCGTACCCTCACCGGCGCCTTACCACACGTTTGACGAGCCACCTCTGATCGATGACACGACCGTGGCACACGTTGAAGAATCGGCCCATTGATCATCAGATGGCAGCCGAAACCGGTTCAATCGTGACTGAAGAACAGCGCGAAATCAGATCCCGCCGAACCAGGGCGGTTCGCACAGCCTGGATTCTGGCTGTGGTTGCATTGGCCATATTTGTGGCTTTTATCCTGTCAGGCGTTTTAGGCGAGCCACCGGCCTGATGAGACTGAAATGACTATGCAGGGAAAAGCGAAAAACCACCGCAAGCTGGCCACGAAACTTTTGCTGGTCGCTGTCGGCATGTTTGGCTTTGGCTTCGCGTTGCTGCCATTGTACGACGTCTTTTGCGACCTGACCGGCCTTGGTGGACGTGGTGTGCAGGTCGTCGAGTCAGGTCAGGCCAGCGGCGCCATTGATCGAACCGTTAAAATTCGATTCGATGCCACTGTCAATTCTTCGCTCTCATGGGACCTGCAGCCGGTTGAGCCCTACACCAGGGTGCAGCTTGGCGACATGAGCGAGACCTCATACATGGCATTCAATGACAGCGATCGTGCCACTTCCGGACAGGCGATCTATACCGTCACACCTCCGGAGGCCAGCCTGTATTTCGTTAAAACCGAGTGTTTCTGCTTTGTCCAGCAAACATTGGGGGCAAATGAATCGCGCGAAATGCCGGTGCGGTTTTATATCAAACCGGACTTACCTGAGCGCATCAGGGAAGTGACGTTGTCTTACACATTCTTCGAAAACCCATCTGATTCGAACCTGGCCGCAAATGATTCTGCGGCAGGCCGGCAGGAGTAACCGACCGCATGGCAAACACAGCAAGTAATGCATATTACGTTCCACACAACACCCGCTGGCCGTTCATCGGATCCGTAGGCATGTTTGTCATGTTATTCAGCGCCGGTCTGTGGCTGAATGATTCGGCAACCGCCCCGTGGACTTTCCTGGCCGGCGTACTGATCCTGATTTACATGCTTTTCGCCTGGTTTGGCGAGGTGATTCGCGAAAGCGAGGGTGGCGTTTACAACGCCCGGGTCGATGGTTCTTTTCGAATGGGAATGGCCTGGTTCATATTCTCCGAGGTCATGTTTTTCGCCTGCTTTTTCGGCGCCTTGTTTTACGCCCGCGCCTTGTCGGTTCCGTGGCTGGGTGGCGAAGGTGACGGAGGCCTGACCAACGAGTATTTGTGGCAGGGTTACCAGTCCGTATGGCCGACAGCCGGTCCTGAGGAAGTCGGAGGACCTTTCCAGACCATTCCTGCATTCGGGATTCCGTTCCTGAACACCCTGATTCTGTTGACTTCAGGTCTGACAGTCACGCTGGCGCACCATGCTTTGAAAAAGAACCTCCGAAAGCAACTGGTGATCTGGTTATCTGCCACTGTTGCCCTGGGCCTGATCTTCGTTTATTTCCAGGCTTACGAATATATCCACGCTTACCAGGATCTGGGGCTGACGCTTGGATCCGGAATCTATGGCTCAACTTTCTTCATGCTGACCGGTTTTCATGGCATGCATGTAACGCTTGGCGCCATCATGCTTCTGGTGATCACCATTCGTTGTGCACGTGGGCATTTCAAACCGGAGCATCACTTCGGCTTTGAAGCGGTTGCCTGGTACTGGCATTTTGTCGACGTGGTCTGGTTGGGACTGTTTATTTTCGTTTACGTTTTCTGAGAAAACCTGACGTCATTCACCTGCCGGAATTCGCAATGGGCCACTGCTGGGTTCTATCCAGCCGAGCTGAAAAGCGATCCACAGAAACACGAAAAGCGCCAAAGAAAGCCCGATTCTCCAGGTCAGTCGTTTGACAGTTCGATCACTCTGGCCCTTGTCTTTAATCAGAAACCAGAACGAAGATGCCAGGCTGTAAATTATGAAAAGCAGGAACAGCACAATTACAATTTTCATCGGGTTTCTCTTGTTTTCAGACGAGTCCGCGAATTATAGCCAAACATTGCCTGACGGCGTGGCTGTGAATTGAGGAAAGCAGTTTGTCCTGGCGAAATATCATCGGGCTTAGCGCCGTTATGCTGCCACTTGCAGCAGGTATGTTTGCCCTTGGGATGTGGCAGCTTCAGCGCACGGACGAGAAGGAGGCCTTGATCTCGGATTTTGAAGACGGTGTAAGCCAGAGCCTGGACGAATCGCTGGATAGTGAGGAGCAATTCACCCGCATTCACGCAACCGGTCGATTCGACAATGAAAAACATCTGCTTCTCGACAACAAGATTTTCAACGGGAGAGCGGGCGTTCATGTTTTCACACCGTTCAGGACTTTTTCCGGCACAACAATTCTCGTCAATCGTGGCTGGAAGCCAATTCCGGCAGACCGTTCAAGCCTTCCCACGATTGAAACGCCCACAGTTCCCGTCGATATCAGCGGCATCCTCGCACCACCGCCTGAAAACAGGCAAACACTGGGGGAGCCGGATGAACTGCAAATCGATCAATGGCCACAAATGGTCACTTACCTTGTTTTAGACGATGCAGCCTCGGCACTGCAGATCGCACTGGCCGATCGCGTCATCTGGCTGGATGTGCAGGATCCAAACGGATTCGAAGGACGCGACTGGTCACCAAGCATCATGAAACCCGAACAACACAAGGCCTATGCCGTGCAGTGGTTTGGCCTGGCGATTACTGCGCTGGCCATCTGGCTATACCTGGTTTTGCGTCAGAGAGGTAAAAATGGTTAATCAGAAAGGCGCCATTTCTCCGAGAGCGATTCTCGTCGTCCTTGGGCTGATCTTCTTCGTTCCTCTGTCTATCGCCTGGATGATGTATGCCGGCATTATCGACTTTCGGCCTGGTGCGGGCGTCAACAAGGGTATTCTGATTCAGCCACCGGTTGCCGCCCAGCTGCCCGGCACATTTGCCAAGCTGGATCTCAATGAACGCTGGATATTGGTACATCCCCTGCCGAGGGTGTGCAGCGAGTCTTGCCTGGAGGTCCTGGTTGGACTGAGACAATTCCACCGCGCACTGGGCCGCGATAGCGGCAGGGTAGGACTGGTTCTGCTTGCAAGACAAGAAAACAACGGCGTGGCCGAGGAAGCAGAAAAAATCTACCCCGAGTTCAACGTGATCAGTGAGAATACAGGTATGCTGTCGCAGCAATTTGAAGAGCTGGCAGACGGTGACGGTGTGTTTATTATCGACCCGCTTGGAAATATCATGATGCACTATCCTCCTGACCCTGATCCGAATGAAATACTGGTGGATATGGAACGCCTTCTCCAATACGCAAAAACAGATCGCCGCTAGCGATTTTCAGTACGGAGCTCCCTGACAGAAAATGATGATGAACCCCAGTATCCATCGCCTCGCCAAGGTTGCGACCATCGTGGCCCTATGTGTCATCGTGCTTGGCGCATGGGTGCGCCTCACACATGCCGGGCTTGGGTGTCCTGACTGGCCAGGTTGCTATGGGCAACTGACATGGCCGGACGCTGCCGAAGAAATCATTGCAGCCAACGAGGCTTTTCCCGAGCGCCCGGTCGAAACCGGGCTGGCATGGCGGGAAATGGTCCATCGTTACCTGGCAGGGGCGCTGGTATTGCTTGTGATTGGACTGAATTTCCTGGCGTGGCGCCCCAGGTCTTCTTTCAGGACAGATCACGAGACTTTCAGGGGCATCACCGGCGTCATCCTGGGATTAATACTATTCCAGGCAGCATTGGGAATGTGGACGGTCACGCTCAAGCTGTGGCCCATCGTTGTCATGGCGCATCTACTCGGTGGCTTTACCACCATGGGTCTGCTTGCCTGGCTGACTTTTCGATCCGGCCGCCAGGCCGCAGGCGTCACCGGATGGGCATTTAAAAGCCAGGGGAAACTGGTGGTGTTTGCCATGTTCGTGTTGGCTGTCCAGATTGCCCTGGGTGGCTGGACCAGTGCCAACTACTCGGCACTCGCCTGCCCTGATTTCCCTGCTTGCCAGGGCCAGGCGTGGCCGGATACCGATTTTTCAGAAGCCTTTGTTCTCTGGCGAGAAATCGGGGTTGATTACGAAGGCGGTGTCCTCGATATGGATGCAAGAACCGCTATCCACATGGCTCACCGAATTGGTGCGGTATTCACACTCCTGGTCCTGCTGGTACTCGCATTTCGCCTCATGGCATCACAGGTATCCAGACCATCAGGATTCCTCCTGCTGTTACTTGCCGGGTCGCAGGTGACGCTTGGTATCCTCAATGTTGTCCTGGGATTGCCGCTGATCAATGCTGTTGCACACAATGCCGTGGCCGCGATCCTCATGACATTGCTCGTCTGGCTATTGCACAGGGCCAATCCGTCCAATGGCTGAAACCGCAGCCATGGCGCAATCAAGCAAGGCAGCAGAGTACTTTGAACTCTGCAAGCCCAAAGTGGTTGCCCTTATTGTCTTTACAGCCGTGGTGGGAATGTTCCTGGCTGTGCCCGGCGCGCCGCCCTGGGACAAAGTCATTGCCGGTTCTCTTGGCATTTGGCTTGCAGCCTCCTCGGCAGCGGCGGTCAATCATCTTCTGGATCGCAGAATTGATGCGGTGATGGTTCGCACGCGTCATCGACCATTGCCAACCGGTCAACTCAGTGGAAACCAGGTATTGGTGTTCAGCATCCTTCTTGGCCTGTCGTCGATGCTGATCCTGATCATATTCGTGAACCTGCTGACGGCAATCCTGACTTTTGCTTCCCTGATTGCTTATGCCATTGTCTACACGGTCTGGCTCAAACGAGCCACCCCCCAGAACATTGTAATAGGCGGTGCAGCCGGCGCAGCACCGCCGGTTCTGGGCTGGACAGCGATGACCGGCGTGGTCGATCCGTATTCCCTGCTGTTGTTCCTGATTATTTTCGTGTGGACGCCGCCTCACTTCTGGGCGTTGGCTATTCACCGTCGCGATGACTATGCAGCCGTGGATATTCCAATGCTGCCTGTCACACATGGATTGCAATTTACGCGCTGGCATATTTTCTTCTACACCATCCTGTTGGTGATCGTGACCACGTTGCCATACCTCACGGGGATGAGTGGCCTGGTCTACCTGGCCGGCGTCACAATACTTAACCTTGGCTTTCTCTGGTACGCGTGGAAGGTGCTCCGTGCCCGGGATGATCGCTTTCCAATGGATACATTTTCCTATTCGGTGATTTATCTGATGTTTCTGTTTGTTTTTCTGCTTGCAGACCACTATTTGATGATCATCAATTAGAACCGGACCCACCTCGGCGCGGATATTAAAAAAGCACAACAATGAAGCACAATCGACCTGAACCCATTCAAGACAGCCCTTTTTCCAGACTCGAAAACCATGCATCCTTCGTTGGTCGCCATATCGGCCCTCGCGAAGCTGACCTGCAAAAAATGCTGGAAACACTGGGTCTGAGCAGCCTTGAAGAATTGATTCGATCCACATTGCCGGAGTCCATCCAGGACGACACACCGCTGGATTTGCCACGAGCGCGAAATGAATATGACACACTGAAGCGCGCGTCAAAAATGGCGGGCAAGAACCGCGTGATGCACAGCATGATCGGAATGGGTTATCACGAAACAGCGGTTCCACTGGTGGTGCTTCGCAACGTGCTGGAGAATCCGGGCTGGTACACGGCCTATACACCCTACCAGGCTGAAATTTCGCAGGGTCGTCTGGAAGCCCTGATGAATTTCCAGCAGATGGTTTGTGATCTGACAGGCATGGAAATATCCAATGCCAGCCTGCTCGATGAGGCCACGGCAGCGGCCGAGGCCATGACCATGCTTCGACGCGTCAATCGGGATTCAAAGAGTAATCGATTCCTGGTCGACAAGGCGGTTTTGCCACAAACCATTGACGTGGTTCGTGCCCGTGCCGGGTATCTTGGAATCGAAGTGGTTGTTGCTGATGCAAACAGCGAAGTCGCCAGCGAAGAACCATTCTTTGGTGTACTGCTCCAATATCCCGGCGAGACCGGGGAAGTGGTTGATTACGCCGGTTTGACTGAAACCGCGCACGCCAACGGCGCCATGGTTGCTGTCGCAGTGGATTTGCTGAGTCTCGTGATGCTCAGGCCACCGGGTGAGTTCGGGGCAGACGTGGTGGTGGGTAACTCGCAGCGCTTTGGCGTCCCGATGGCTTTTGGCGGGCCCCACGCAGCTTTTCTGGCGACCCACGATGCCAACAAGCGCGCGATCCCGGGACGAATCATTGGCGTTTCCCAGGACAGTGCCGGCCGACCGGCGTTCAGAATGGCCCTGCAGACCCGTGAGCAGCATATTCGTCGTGACAAGGCCACCAGTAACATTTGCACTGCACAAGCGCTGCTGGCCGTCATGGCAGGCCTTTATGCAGCATGGCACGGACCATCCGGCCTGGCAGGCATTGCCCGCCGGATTCAGAGACTCAGCGGAATTTTCGTTAATGGATTACGGTCGCTGGGTATTTCACCTTTACACGACGCCTGGTTTGACACCTTGTGTTTTGAGCTGAGTTCCGAGGACGCCAAACGCGTCATCAAGCGCGCTGCAAAATCTGGTATTAACCTGCGTCGAATAAACGAAAACCACGTCGGTGTCAGTTTTAATGAAAAAACCAGTCGCAAACATGTCAAAGCGCTTTGGAAGGCTTTTGCAGGCAAAAAGCACGGTTTGAGTTTCATCGAAATTGATCGTGAATTGCCTGAAGACTGGAGCAGCATTCCCGAAGCCAGCAAGAGAACCAGCGCTTTTCTGGACCATGAGGTATTTAACCGGTTTCATTCCGAAACAGAAATGCTTCGATACCTCAAACACCTGGAAAACAAGGATCTGTCACTGACCCACGCGATGATCTCGCTTGGTTCATGCACCATGAAGCTCAACGCAACCAGTGAGATGATGCCGATCACGTGGCCGGGCTTTAGTGACATTCATCCATTTGCTCCTGCAAAGCAGACTGACGGGTACAGGAAACTGTTCAGGGAGCTTGAAGAAATGCTGGCGTCCTGCACAGGGTACGATGCAGTCTCCCTTCAGCCCAATGCAGGTTCGCAGGGTGAATATGCCGGTCTGCTGGCCATCAGGCTATGGCACGAATCACGTGGAGATGCAGATCGCAATATCTGCCTGATCCCTTCATCAGCCCATGGCACCAATCCGGCCAGCGCAGCGCTTGCAGGCATGAATATCGTGGTGGTGGCGTGCGATGACAACGGTAATGTCGATGTTGATGACCTGCGCGCCAAGGCAGAAGCCCACAGTGAAACACTGTCTGCGCTGATGATCACCTACCCTTCCACCCATGGTGTATTCGAGGATCGGGTACGTGAAATTTGCGATATCGTCCACCAGCATGGCGGGCAGGTTTACATGGATGGCGCCAATCTCAATGCGCTGATGGGTTGCGCGGCACCCGGAAAATTTGGCTCGGACGTATCGCATCTCAATCTTCACAAGACCTTTTGCATTCCACACGGTGGTGGTGGTCCGGGTGTCGGACCCATCTGTGTGGGCAAGCACCTTGAACCGTTCCTGCCCGGACATGGCATTGTGGAAACGCCTGCAGGCAATAATCCGCCGGTCGCCGCTGCACCCTGGGGCAGCGCCGGAATCCTCCCGATCTCATGGATGTATGTCGCCATGATGGGTCGGGATGGAATGAAAAAAGCCACGCAGGTTGCCATCCTCAATGCCAATTACATCGCTCAGCGTTTGAAAGGAAACTTTGATGTGCTCTATACGGGACGAAATGGCAGGGTAGCGCACGAATGCATCATCGATATACGCGGGTACAAGGAACAGTACGGAATCAGCGAAGAAGACGTCGCCAAGCGACTGATCGATTATGGATTCCACTCCCCCACAATGTCTTTTCCGGTTCCCGGCACGCTGATGATCGAACCGACCGAGAGCGAGTCCCTGGCGGAAATGGATCGCTTCTGCGAGGCCATGCTGTCGATTCGGGAAGAAATCAGAAAGGTTGAAAAAGGCGACTGGGATGCAGAGAACAATCCGCTGAAGAATGCCCCCCACACTGCTGAGGACCTTGCCGGCAGCTGGGATCATCCATACAGTCGTGAGCAAGCCGCCTACCCTGTTCCGGGCCTGCGTTTGCGCAAGTTCTGGGCACCCGTGAGTCGCATCGACAATGTTTATGGCGACCGCCACCTGGTATGCAGCTGCCCGCCTATGGATGCCTGGATCGATACTGATTAAGCGGACCAGCTAAATATGCCCACAAAAAAACGGCCTCCAATCGGAGGCCGTTTCGGTATTTCAGAATGTTTCTTAAGATCAGGCCGTGATTGAAGCCCGCATCTTGCGCAGAGCATTCGCTTCCAGCTGGCGGATACGTTCGGCTGATACGCCGTACTGATCGGCCAGGGTCTGCAGGGTGATCTTTTTGTCCTGCAACCAGCGGCTGCGAATGATGTCCTGGCTACGCTCGTCCAGTTCATCCAGTCCCCTGTACAACAAGGTGTTGTTGTGGGTTTCCAGATCATCAGCCGAGGCTGTGTCCTCAGGATCATCCGTGTGAGTCTCGAGGAAAGCCACTGGCGCAACATAGGGTGATTCGTCGTCAGCGTTATTGGGCAGATCGAAGCCCACATCCTGGCCGGACAAACGCGATTCCATTTCGAGCACCACCTCGGGCTTCACGCCAAGGTCCTTGGCAACCGTCTGAACCTCGTCATAGCTGAGCCATCCCAGGCGCTTCTTGGATTTGCGAAGGTTAAAAAACAGCTTGCGCTGTGCCTTGGTGGTGGCGACTTTGACGATTCTCCAGTTGCGAAGGATGAATTCATGCATTTCGGCGCGAATCCAGTGCACTGCGAATGAAACCAAACGAACACCATGGTCAGGATCAAAGCGCTTGACCGCTTTCATGAGACCGATGTTGCCCTCCTGGACAAGATCACCAAGCGCCAGGCCGTATCCGGTATATCCTTTTGCGACATGTACAACAAATCGCAGGTGCGCCAGAACCATTCGCCGAGCCGACTCAATGTCGCCGTCGTTGGCGAAGGCTCTTGCATATGCCTGCTCTTCTTCCAGCGTCAGTACAGGGATTTTATTTACCTCGGCGATGTATGCGTCAAGGCTGCCCGTACCTGCGGGAACAAGTAAGTGACTTGGAACCAGTTCTTTGCTCATTAAATCCTCCTGGGTCAGCCGATTATTTTATCACGACTAACGTCCCCGGGGCCAACTTCGGCCCGTTGAGAAAATTGGACAACGGACATGCCTCGCGGTTCACGAATTCTGACTGAATTTGAGTGAAAATAAGGTGAATATTCGGACGACCAGGCGATTAAAGCCCGATACCGTGTCCCTGGGCCAGTAATCGCAGGTGTCTTTGCACTGACAGGAATGCGCCACAAAGCCCCAGAAAGCCCCCGGAAAGCAGCACAAGCAGGCTGCGTTGCACCCCCAGGCCTTTAAGAAGATACTGGCTGCCATAAGCTTCCAGCAACTGTTCAAGGGGTGATTGAAGGTAGAAAATCGCCGCCAGCATCAAAACCAGCGCCAGCAAAGCACCCAGCATTCCGTACCAGAAACCCGAGTACAGGAAGGGTTGACGGATAAATCCGTTGTTTGCACCGACCATGCTCATCACTTCAATCTCTTCTGACCGGCTCGCAACGTCCAGACGAATGGTATTGGCCACCACCACCACCACCGCCAGTGAAAAAAGAACCGTAAGCACAGTCATCAGACCACGACCCAACGCCAGAAGTCCGGCCAGGCGCTGCAACCACTTGTGATCCACCTGCACCAGGTCTACGCCCTCGCGCTGTTCAAGCCAGGCCTGCCACTCACTGACCCAGGCTTCCAGGGGCTGTTCATTTTCTGCCCCAGGTGTCAGTATTGCGACCCAGGGCAACGGATTTTCATCAAACAGGTCTGCAGCGCTGCTGAATCCGGAGCTGGCGCTGAATTCGGCCATGCCCTCCTCGGGTGAAACCAAACGAACTTCTGCATTTCTCTGTTCGATTGCGTGAGCTGTTTCAGCCGCAGATTCTGAGTCAACTGAAGCATCAAAGAAGACCGTGACTGATCCCCATTCACTTTGTTGAAGGTCGATTGAGCGAAGGTTTTCAACGACCACGAACAGGCCCAGGGGAAGGGCCATTGCAATTCCAAGCACCAACAAGGTCATGAGCGTGGCAAGTTTATGGCTGACCAGCGTGCCAATGCTGGAAAACAGACTGTAGAGCTGGCGTCTGCCCCAGGACCTGGCTTTTCGTCTCAAGGCTCGCTTGCTCATCCCACCCGAGGCCTCTGACCTGAACCTGTGATGCCCGCCGGAATATCGTCGATCAGTTGTCCTTTGGAAAGGACCAGAACCCGCTGACCCATTTCCCGAATCAGGGCAAGATCATGGCTGGCGATCAGAACGGTGACACCCTGGGCATTGAGCTGGCGAAACAAATTCAAAAGATCACGGGACAGTTCAGGATCAAGGTTTCCCGTGGGTTCATCGGCCAGCAGGATGGGCGGCATTCCAACAATGGCGCGTGCTATGCCAACACGTTGCTGCTCTCCTCCTGACAATGCCAGGGGCCAGGCACGTTCACGATGAAGGAGCCCTACTTTATCCAATGCCGCACGGACTCGTTTCCGAATGTCGTTGTACCGAATTCCGGCGATCATCAGGGGCAGTGCGACATTATCGAAAATCGTCTTGTCCCTGAGGAGCTTGTGATCCTGGAAGATCATGCCAATGCCCTGGCGAACCCCTGGTGCCGCAGAGCGGGACATCTTCGTCAGGTTTTTGCCATTGACCAGCACCTGGCCACGAGTGGCGTTGTCCAGCATCAGGATCAGGCGCATCAGGGTGCTCTTGCCCGCACCGGAATGGCCGGTCAAAAAAGCCATTTCCCCGGCGACGAGCTCAAAGCTGACCTCCTGAAGGGCTTTCAGGCCACCGGGATAACGTTTTGTGACATTTTCGAATGTGATCATCCGAGCATCAAATCACTCAGCTTTTCGTGTTGCCACCACTCTTACCACCACTTTGGCCACCACTTTGGCCTTTCCCACTGCCATGTCGGCGTTGGCGATGGTTCGGCTTTCCACTCCGTTTGTGGTTCTTACCCCCACCCCGGCCATGCGGTCGGCCACCTCGCGGT
>Ga0102946_1000036_pt1 | contig 48005 bp, 34 predicted proteins | sample SalPon2A_A_D1_MG_FD_78209 | JGI IMG/M metagenome (GOLD analysis project Ga0102946, IMG submission 78209) | Soil microbial communities from South San Francisco under conditions of wetland restoration - Salt Pond MetaG R2A_A_D1_MG | ecosystem: Environmental > Terrestrial > Soil > Wetlands | place... | reverse complement strand
CCCGTGGTCAGTAGCGGCCTCGGGGGCCAGATAAGAAGAAAAGATTCAGATGCCCCGTTTAAAAAACATGGCCATGAATAACTTTCGACACACTTTGAAGCAGGTATTTGCAGCCGGCACTGTCGGTTTTTTGACATTCGTCACGATTGCTAATGCCCAGGAACAGCAAACGACGAACGACACCGATCAACCCTATACAGCACCCATGCTGGAAGAAGTGATTGTCAATGCCACTCGTCGCGACCTTCCTGTTCAGGATATCGGCGCCAGCCTGGGTGTGATCACCAATAAAGAAATCATGCTCCTGGGTATGGATGACTTCCTGGACTACTCGCGCACGCAACCCGGTGTGGCGATGTATCAGCCGGTCAAGAACCGCTCCACCTTCACTATTCGCGGCATCAACACCGATATCGGCGACACCCAACTCACGCAGGAACCGGTTGCGGTCTACATCAATGACATGCCCGTCACACAGCCCTACGCTGCTCTCGCGCAGATCGACCTTCGTCTGTACGACATCGAACGCATAGAAATCATCCGCGGACCGCAGGGCACCCTGTTCGGATCCGGCACGCTGGGTGGCCTGGTCAGGGTGCTGACCCGCCAGCCGGTTCTCGGTGAGTTCGAAGGTTCGGTGCGTGTCGATTGGGCAGACGTGAAGCATGCCGGATGGCGGCAACGCTACGATGCGATGGTCAATATTCCAATCGGGGAAAACGCTGCAATACGCGCTGTGGCGTACCTTCGAGATGAGCCGGGCTGGGTCAAAAACGATTCCCTGGGTACAGAAAACAGCAGCGACGACCGGGGCGGACGAATTGCCCTGTTATGGGAGCCCACCGAACAGTTCAGTGGCAAAATTGAGTTTATTCACCAGGACAGCGACCCCGAAGACGGTGATGCCTGGGATCCGGAACTCGGAAAATTCAAACGCAGCGCCATCATCACAGAGGAGCGCAAAGCCGTGTTCAGCCAGGCCAACCTGACCCTGGATTACGACTTTGCGGATTTCGCAACGCTGACGTCATCGACCAACTTTCAAAAAACCGATTCAAACTGGTTACTGCAAGGCGGTGAAATTCCGGGAATTGGTACCATCCTTAACCAATCAACGCCCTGGAACACCGATTATTTTGCCCAGGAATTCAGGCTGGTTTCCAACACCGATGGTGATTTCGACTGGGTGGCCGGATTGTTTTATCTCGACAGCGAAACCAGGGATTCCCAGTTTCGCTTTCTCATCGACGGACTGCAGGACTTCGTTGACTCCATCCTTGGCCCCGGCGCGATCGACAGCGATGATTTCATCACCACAACAGGTACAACCATCACCAGGGAGCTCGCTGCCTATGGCGATCTGACCTGGCATGTGAACGATAAATGGAGCATGAGCGGCGGATTACGCTTTTTCGATACCGAATCCAGCTATTCCGACACTGGCACGCAGTTATTCGATTTCAACTGCCTGTGCTACCTCGATCTGCCACCGATCAATAACGAAAACACTGACAACGACTTTACCTGGCGCGCGGTTGTCAGCTATCGCCCTGATGATAACCGGCACTACTATTTCAACTTGAGCAAGGGTTACCGGGTGGGACAGGTTAACCCCAACTTCGGACCGAGTTTCGTTGATCCCGATGACGTATTCATTCCAGCATTCTATGCACCAGATGAGTCGCTCAATTACGAAATCGGCACTAAAACCGAGCTGGCTGACGGTCGGTTATGGCTCAACCTTGCTGCCTACTACATCGACTGGACCGATGTTCAGGCTGACGCGCTTCGCCCGTCCGACGAGCGGAACTACATTGCCAATGCCGGCGATGCCGAATCCATGGGCCTTGAACTGGAATTGACGGGGACGCCAACGGATAACCTGGATTTTCGGATCGCGATGAGTTGGCAGGAATCAGAGATTGATTCGATCAGCGAAGAGAACAGTTTTCTGTCGGGCGCCCTGGAAGGTGACACCATGCCGGGCACTGCAGATTTTCTTGGCGCAGCCAGTGTTGCCTATCACTGGAATCTTGACAGCGCTCGCATCATGGAAACCCGCCTTGGCGTGCAATATGTGGGTGACAGCCCCAATCGCTTCTCCAATGCGCCGGCCACAGGGATGCCAAACCCGAATTATGCCATCAACCAGGCCTTTACCAATGTGGACGTGGGCCTGAGCCTGATTGACGATCGCTGGATGGCGACCCTCTACGTGCAAAACCTCACAAACAATGATGACATCATTCTCAATACCGGCGCAGTGGCCACGGCATCAGGGGCAAACCGCTATATCACGTTGCAGCCCCGCACCATCGGAGTTCGGGTGAACTACGAATTCTGAGGCATTTCCGCTCACACGGGATGATCAGAACAGCGGCTCATCCTGGAGCTCATAGTATTCCGCGCGCTGCTGGTCGATATCGGCAACGATTTCTTCCCACATTTCCTGGTAACGGGGGTCGTCACGAATCGATTCGAGACTTGGGTTGTACGGCATGAAGTTCCAGAGGAATCGCCAATTCTGATCAAGTGCCTCGCGCAGCAACCGAAGCGCCTTGTCCGTCTCTCCTCGCATGGCCGCCACTTCGACATTCTCGATTCCATTGGTGAATCCGGGCCCGGCAATCAGGCGCATCCCTGAAATGGCCGAATCGATGGCATCCAGCAAGCGGTGCATCAGCGCCTCGTCACCGGTCCTTTGTGCCCCGACGGAGGCCATCATGGCGGGCCAGATGGTTTCGCCGGTAACGACTGGATTTTCCTCGAACAGCTCGGGATGCGTAGCTTCAACAACCATCAACAATTCTTCGTATTCCCCGGCCAACTGGCATGCAAAGGCCAGCTGGTTGGCGCGGTAGTCGTTATAAGGCTCCGCTTCAACCAATTCCCGATAAAGCTCCAGCATAGGTTCGAAGCTGTAGTTTCCGGGTGTACTGTCCCTGGGAACGCCCCAGGACGTTACATTGCCGGCGTTAGCTGCAAGCCTTGCCTTTGCCGTGACGCTTTCCGGGAATGCCGCCGCAAATTCTTCCTCACATTGATCAGCCCTGGCCCCATCCCCCAACAACGCCCACATGAAGCATTCGCCACCAAACTCTCCCCAGTGCGAAGGACTTTCCGGCTCCAGCTCGCGAAGGGCCATGATCCACCGCATCGCTTCGGTGGCTTGTCCGGTCTGCGCTTTCCAGCGCGCCATGCGCTTGTAATTATAGGGAAAATCGGGGTTGCTTTTGACGTTTTCCAGCATGATGGACATGGCTTTTTCAGCGCGCCCGGTGGCCCAGACAGCCTTGGCATAATTGAACCGGACCAGGTCGGACAGAGGATCCAGTTCTAGCGCTTTTTCGATCTGTGTCAGTGCTTCCTCGTATTTCCCCTGGCGAACACCGAGAAATTTCGAATACCACAGGTAGGCGTTGGCGTAGTTTGGGGTCAGCTCAATAGCCCTGAGGAAACCGGCTTCCGCCTTGGCTTCATCGTGCTCAATTGCCGCAAGACTGGCGTAGGCCTCGCCGGAAGCGGGGTCAAGGCGCAACGCCTGCTCCAGCAACGGACGCTGCAAACCCTGGGTCGGCGGCGTTGGAAGACCGGAGAAGGTGTCCTGCAAGCCAAAGGCGTAGATTTCCAGCCAGCCATAGGTGTCGGCAAGATAGACATGAGGCAGTGCGTAGTTTGGATCCAGTTCTATGGCACGCTCAAAGTACTCCACGGCTGCCTGTAACCCTTCCACGGTACCCTTGCCCATTGCATAACGGCCGAGCACCAGTTGGTCGTAGGCAGCAATTTCAGGCCGGTAGCGGTTTTCCAGTTGATCAGCGTCGCTCTGGAGCAGTGAGACCTCCAGTGCCCGGACAACTTCATTGGCAATTTCATCCTGGAACTGAAACAACTCGTCCATCGCGCCGGTATAAGTGCGTGACCACAAATGACTGCCATTTACCGCCTCGATCAGCTGTGCGATGACACGAACCTGGTCGCCGGATCTTTGCACGCTGCCTTCTAGGACATGGGCAACGCCCAGTTCCCAGGCAATATCACTGATGAGTTGCTCGGTGTTGCGGAATGCGAACGATGAAGTGCGCGCCGCGACTTTCAGCCCATTGATCTGGGCCAGCACATGCAGCAGCGTGTCGGCCAGGCCGTCACCCAGGTACTCGGCGTCTCCTTCAGCGCTCATATCGGTGAATGGCAACACAGCGATTGAGCGGTATTCGATCACCTTGTCGGCCCGGCGATCAGATGGCTGCTGAGAGGCCATCTCGTCAAGATTCAGTAATGGATCATCGCCACCGAGCAGACCATATAGAGCAATACCCAATACAGCAATCAGACTCGCAAAGATCAGGTAATCGCTGCGGCGAACTGCCAGGTCTTCAGGGTTATACTCACCCCCTTTGATCGGTTTGGTACGAACCAGGCCATGCTCTGTCAACTGGTAACGCCAGCCCATGAACATTGCAATCGGAAAACCCAGGATCACGAGGTAGAGCAACAAGGTCATGGTCCAGGCCGGGAAACCTGCCGGCTCGGCAACCACATCGGTGACCTGTAGTAAGACCCAGGCGCCGACCAGGTATATACCGGCCACGCGGAAGACCCGCCGCCGCCTCAGTTCTTTCAGGACACCCAGAAATTTCACAGCAATTCGTCAGTCGCCTTCAAAACAGATCGCAGTATAAACCAACTATTTCAGGGCCAACGCGAGAATCAGTTCGATCACGTTGAATTTTTACTGCCGGTATTTCGCCTGGACGCCTTTCAGAAAACTCCGCAGGCATTGGTCTTTGCATTGACGCCAGTGTTTATGACCTGGTTTACGAAAAAATGCGCTGAGTTCGTGTTTGCTGAGTGTCAGCCCGCCTGCTGCGAGTAATTCCAGTACTTCATCAGCCTGAAGACTGAGCGCAATTTTCAGCTTGGTAAACACCTGGTTGTTGTTCAGCTTTTGCTCGTTTTCATGTGCCGGGCCTTCTTTCGGTCCTCGCTTTTCTACAATCAGTCCATTCAGAAATGCAGCCAGTTCAACATCCTTGCACGGTACAAAAGCCTCGTCATCGTCCTTCTTCAGCCAATCACTCATCTGCGCGCGGGTAACCTCCAGGTTGCCCAATGAGAACAGCTGTATCACCTGCGAATCATCGAGATCAAAGCTATAGCGGATCCGGCGTAAAATGTCATTGTTTGTCATGGGTTTATCTCAATTTGCGAGCACGTACGTTGCGGGCCTTTACTTTTCCATTGGCCATGTAGGAAAGCGCTTTTTCGACGGCGTCGCGCTGTATGGCCACGAAACTGTTCATCTCGAAGATATCAATTTTGCCAATCTTTTTGCCGGGCAGGCCGGCATCTCCGGTCAGTGCGCCCAGAAGGTCGCCCGGCCGGATCTTTTGTTTTCGGCCTGAGTCAATCTCAATGGTGACCATGGGTGCTGTCAGCCTGAACGATGAGTCTGGCTCGAGTGAGGCTGGCACATCAAAAACACACGGTTGCTGCAGGTATTCTTCAATCAGCCTGACCCTGTATGCTTCTGCCTCTGTAAACAGGCTCAGGGCCATGCCCTCTTCTCCGGCTCTTCCAGTGCGACCGATTCGGTGCACATAGACCTCGGGGTCCCGGGGTAACTCATAATTGATGACCGCCTGTAATGACTTGATGTCCAGGCCCCTGGCGGCCACATCTGTAGCGACCAGAACCGGGCAGGACTGGTTGGCAAACTGCACAAGGACCTGGTCGCGTTCCCGCTGCTCCAGGTCACCATGAATCGCCAGTGCGTCTATACGCCGTCCACGCAGAAACTTTGCGACAAGATCACAATGTTTCTTGGTAAAGCAAAAGACCAGGGTTGAAGCTGGTTTGTGGTGTCGAAACAACGCAAGCAGGGTGTCATTTCGCTCCTCCTTTGTGACCTCAAAAAACAATTGCTCAATCACACCTTGTTGGTGCGTTTCATCCACTGTCACAGTGACCGGATCTCGCTGAACCGATCGGCTTATTTTACGGATGCCTTCAGGATAGGTTGCAGAAAACAGGAGGGTCTGACGTTTTTTGGGTGTTCTGGAAATAATGGCGGTCATGTCATCAGCGAAACCCATATCCAGCATCCGGTCCGCTTCATCCAGCACCAGCGTTTTGAGGCCATCCAGTTTTAACGTGTTGCGTCTGAGATGGTCCTGAACACGACCTGGCGTGCCAACTGCAATATGCGCCCCATGCTGCAACGATCCTCGCTGGGGACCAAATGGCTTGCCGCCGCACAATAAAACCAGTTTGATGTTGGGCGTTGACCGGGCCAGTCGCCTGAGTTCCTTGCCGACCTGTTCGGCCAGTTCCCGCGTAGGGCAGAGGATCAGGGCCTGGACGCCAAAAAAGCGTGGGTTGATCGACTGGATGATGCCAATACCAAATGCTGCTGTTTTTCCGCTTCCGGTTTTGGCACGGGCAATCAGGTCACGACCACCCAGAACATGAGGCAGGCTCTTTGCCTGGATGGGAGTCATTTTTTTGAATCCCAGCGATTCCAGGTTGGCGACCAACTCACTGGAAATCGGCAGGGTGGAAAATTGATCTGCGGGCATGGCGTTCAATCCGAAGTTTACGAGATCAAACCCGAGTGCAGTTTGAGGTGGCATTATACCTTCGCCCGGTCAAAACAGGAGCAGGGGGTTACTGAACCATTTCTGGCCTTGTGAACCCGGGGACTGTATTCAGGGTTACAAGATCTGGAGGTCCAGCAATAGTTCTCGCCAGGCAGACGGATCATCAGGCATATCGTATGCGCTGCTGATTTCGCGCAGGGCCCGGTAAGTCCATTGGTGCGTTTGAGCATCCCATTGCGGGTTTTCAATGATGGCAAGTAGTCCGGGCAGGGCGGCATAACGTTCAGCCACATGCAGGGTGCCCGATTGTGCAAGGCCGCAAAATGCACGCTCACGAACGTTTGCTGAGGCGTCGCCAACCGCAATTTCGAGCAGCGGGTCGATTACTTCCAAACCACCCAGCTTCGCCAATGATTCCACCGCCCAGTGGCGTACAACGATTTCCTGGTGATGACTGGCCAGCAACAGTTCATCAAAAATCCGTTCACGATCCACACCCCTTGCGCCGATGACTGCCATGCTCCACAGCGCCCATGGACCCGCACCCTGGGGATCTTCATTAAGCCGGTCGATCAGGTGGTCGATTTCTTGCGGGGATTTTTCAAGGTCATACTGGGCCAGGTGCATTTCAAATCCGGCCATACGGGTTTCAATAAAAGGGGCGTTGATGGCAGTTGTGATCAGGGTGTCAAGACGCTCATTGGGTCTGATCCGGCCACGCCATGACTGCGCATGATCGACGACATATTCCGCCGCACCTGCAAAACGATTGATCGACAACTCCAGCGCCCGTTCGGCCCGTGCCTGCGGTGGCATCTGTTCCACCATGCCTGCATAAAACTGATCGAAACGCGGCTCGGTGGATTGACCTTGCTCGAACAGCGGCTCTGCAATGGTCCGAAGGTGGTCCAGCGCTGCGACACGCAACGAGCTGTTCTCAGCAACCGCTGCCGTGGCGATTAGAAAAACACAGCTGGCAATCCATCCTTTCATGACACGATTTTATCGGACGAATAGGGCATTCCTGTGTAAATTCGAGGTAAAAATACAGCTTGCCTCATGAGCATTCCGAGCCTTAATTCAAATCCGTTCTCATCCCTGCATCTTGGGAGTCAGGTCGGGTTATGATAGGTGCTCAGCCGGATCAGGGCCTCTGGCAATCCTGACCATAATCCAAATTCCTAGATCTCCAGCCGGGTTTCCGGTTCCTGGCAGAAGGTAAATAAAGTGAAGCGAAGTATTGCCGTGGCTTTCCTGTTTGTGCACTCGCTGCATGCCTGGTCGCAGGAAGAGCCGGTTTCGCCTGATGCAATTTATCAGAATGAGCCGACAGGCAATGACTCAAGCAGCTTTCTGACTTTCTACCTGGATAATGATCTGTTTTCCGGGGAGGACCAGGATTACACGAACGGTACCAGGGCCTCGTGGATATCTGAGAATCGTCCCGCATTTGGATTCATCCCTGCCCGACAATTGCTGGAAAAACTCTCAGGTGCAGATGGGTCCAGCAGCCTGGTACAGCGTCTTTCGGGATTCGAAAAGGGGGATATTGAGAGCAAAAAGGTAGTGATCAATTACGGTCTTTCAGTCACGCAACTGATGTTTACACCTGCCGATTTCGAATCGCCCGAGCAGCCTCCGGGTGAGCGCCGATATGCCGGTTGGCTTGGTCTGGGTTTTTCATTACATGCAAAAAGTGAGCGTGTCCTGAATTCTGCCGAACTCATTTTTGGCACAGTCGGCCCGCGGTCATATGCCGAGGAAACCCAGGATTTCATTCACGATCTGCGCGGAATTCCTAAATTCCAGGGTTGGGAGGACCAGATACCCAACGAATTTACGCTCGATCTGTCCTTTATCCAGAAACGAAGAGTGCGCTTTCTTGAAAGACCAGAAAGCAACTTCAGCATGGATGGTTTTACAGAGTGGGGTGGCCAGATTGGCAATTTCCGGACGCTGGCCCGCGTTGGCGGGTTTTTCAGATTCGGGTTCCATTTGCCTGCAGATTTCTCCGACCCGCGCATCAGTCCCACGGCGTATTCACAAAGACTTTTTGAAAATGTCAGGTCAACCGACTCGGACTGGTCGCTGTATGGCCTGGCTGGCGTTGGCGCAGCCGCTGTGCTTTTCGATGCCACGCTGGATGGCCCACTGTTTAAAAACTTTGAAACCGGCAATACTCGTGAGCCGTGGGTGGGCGAGGCCTACCTTGGTTTCGGCGTGAGCTGGAAGCTGTTTGAATTCAGCTATGTACACACATTCCGAAGCGAGGAATATAAGGAGCAGACTGGCGGATCGGAGTTTGGCTCTGTTGCCCTTTTAATTCGTCTTTGAAGTTTGAGAACAAGGCCTGAAGTATCCAGTCTTGTTGTTATTGTGCAAAATCAGCGCGTCAGGTTCCCTGGTCTTCTGGTGGCCGTGGTTTTGGTTGGAATTGTGTCTGCTGCATATGATTCGGCCCAATCCGTTTAGGCACAGTTGTCGCCAGGCTGTCGCATTTTTACTATCGAAATGACTGCTGATTCGAAAAACTTACGACATTTCAGCTGAAGCGTTGCGAATTCACTCCATGATCAGATTGGTTCACAAATGGGCGGCTTTCGGGCTGCTGGCTGTGTCGAATTTGTGTTTTGCATTACCCGTTCTGGACTATCCGCTGCAGGATCCGCTTCATCGCGGCATCTACATCATGAATTACTTTGATCAGACGCCCGGTGCGGGGGAATCAGACTATGCCTGTGGTGCGTCCCATACTTACGATGGTCACCAGGGCACGGATTTCAGTGTTTACAGCTTTCGTGCAATGGACAAGGGCACCTGGGTGCTGGCAGCGGCGCCCGGTAATGTGACTGCTACCCGTTTCGATCAATTTGACCGCAATTATGAAACACCCTATGTCGGATCAGGAAATTTCGTTCAGATCACACATGAAGACGGCAGTGTTGCGTATTACTGGCATTTGCTTGAGAACTCTACCGCTGTCGTCCAGGGTGAGCGCGTTGAGCGTGGACAGCGCCTTGGCCTGGTCGGTAGTTCAGGGGCTTCCCCCATTCCGCATCTGCATTTTGAAGTATGGGAAAACGGGTCGCCCGTTGACCCTTTTGGTGGGCCCTGCAACAACGCACCGGGTGCCTGGCGCGAGCAGCCCGAGCACGTCGGTGATGCTGAATTTCGGTTTTTTGATGCCGGCATTACAGACCAGGCTGTGGCACTTGGCACCGGAACTTATCAATTGAATTTCGGAATGCGTCCTCTAAAAGATACGCCGCTGCCAGCTTTACAAATCAGCCAGGAAAGCCAGGTGATCAGCCTGTGGGTCCACTTCCAGGGGCGGGGCAGTGCCTCGTTTCAGTTTCAGCTCATTAACCCTTCGGGAACCGTTGTTTACGACCGTGCATTTCCATTGTTTAAAAAGTGGGAATTTGCCTGGCGGTTACAGAAAGTCACATCCTCCCAGATCGAAGGAGGCCTGATTTCGGGCGACTGGACATACCAGCTTGTTCATGCAGGTGAGATTGTTTACCAGCAGGGATTCACTGTAGGTTCTGAAAGTCTGTATCCACCAAGGTTTTACCCATTGGCCGGAAGGGCTGTGCGACTTGGTTCAGGCGCACTGGTCCTGCCGATGGAGCTGATCGGAGCCACCGGCGCAGATGTGCGCTTCATGGCAGTGGGAGTGCCCCAGGGCGTGCAAGTCGTCAATGATGAAATTCGGATAGCGTCTGATACTGAACTCGACCATCGCATTGGACAAGGCATGGTTGTCGCAGCTGATTCATCCGGCAACACGGATACCTACATTTTGAATTTCATCGATACCCGAGCGCCTGTAGACGATCAATGGCGTGAACTGCGCACCGACAGGCTTAACCATTCGATGACAGGTGCCTGGTATAACCCGTTGACTGCAGGGCAGGGCATGTTCATGGAGCACTTTGAAGCCCAGGACCTGCTCTTTGCTGGCTGGTTTGCGTTTGGTCTTGCCGAGGGAAATCCACCCGATCGACCTGATTGGCTTGTGGCCTCGGGTACGCCAGAAAGAAATCGGATCGTGCTTGACCTGGTCAGGGCGGATGGTGGCCGCTTACTGGACCCGGAATCACCAGTCTCATTTTCGGAATTCGGGACAGTTGGCACCATGGCCATTGTGACCAACGGCTGTAAAGCAGATGTCGCGATTGATTTCAGAGATCGTGATCTTGATTTTTTTGAACCCGACCTGGCCCGTATAGTGACGAGCGAAGCCTGTCAGCTGAATGACCCAGTGCAGCTTTCGGATCATGCACGTCGTATCACAGGAAACTGGTACGACCCCGGCATGGACGGCCAGGGACTGATGCTGGAATTTATCGAAAGCCAGCAGCGGATTTTCGGAAACTGGTTTACCTTTACACCGGATGGTGAGCGAAAGTGGTTTGTCGTGATTGGTGACTACAACGAGGTCGTCACTTCGCTGGATGTCCTGGAAATCATTTCCGGTGAGCTCAATGCTCCCGGTGCCAGTGATCCCGTGTCTGCCGGCAACGCAGAAATTGTCTGGGGTGATGAATGCGGTACGGCCACCCTGACTTTTTCCCAGACTGGAAGCGTTTCACTGGTGAGTGAACTCATCAAGATCGGTCCCGCCGGTTGTGACCAATAGCTGGTGCGATATTCTCTGAACAAGCGAGGCCCCGCGGTCTACGGGGGCTGATTCAAAGAATCTTCTTGTTCAGGCCTGTCACGGGTTCAGTGGATGTAAACACATTGATTCCGCAAACCATGACCGGTCAATCAGGTTGGATCTACAGCCAGCTCCCAGTGCTTGGGTGAGCGCCACATGCCCGAAAGCAGCAGAGTCCTGATTGCGATCATCTCCTTGGGGATGCGATCGTACAAGCGGATAAACAGCTCGTCTGTCTCCAGTAGTTCCTTGTCCCAGTCTTTTTTGTCGATGGACATGGCCTTGTGAAAGTCCTTCTTGGTGAAGCTTTCAAGACCTTCCCAATTGATATCCTTGTGAGTCGGCATCCAGCCGATCGGGCTTTCAATGCCTGCGGCACGACCACCTTTGGCTCTTTTTACGATCCACTCGAGGATGCGAATGTTCTCGCCAAAGCCGGGCCAGACAAAATTACCTTCTTCGTCACGCCTGAACCAATTCACACCAAAAATCCTAGGTGGATTAGGGACATTACGACCAAAGCTCAACCAATGGTTGAAGTAGTCACCCATATGATAACCGGCAAATGGCAGCATGGCGAAAGGGTCACGGCGCACGACACCGACCTTGCCAAACGCTGCGGCGGTCATCTCTGAGCCCATCGTGGCGGCAAGGTACACACCATACGGCCAGTTGAATGCCTGGAACACCAGTGGAATGGTGTCGGACCGACGGCCACCGAATATGAAAGCGTTAATGGGCACGCCCTTTGGGTCTTCCCAGGCGGGGTCAACCACCGGGTTCTGGTCTGCCGGAGCGGTAAACCTGGCATTGGGGTGCGCGGCCGGGGAATCGGAATCGGGTGTCCAGTCATTACCTCGCCAGTCAATCGCATGGGCAGGTGGCTCGCCATCCATGCCTTCCCACCAGACATCGCCGTCATCGGTAAGGGCCACGTTGGTGAAAATACAGTTTTCCCTGATTGACTCCATCGCGCTGGGGTTGGATTTATAGGATGTGCCCGGTGCAACGCCGAAGTAGCCCGCCTCGGGATTAATGGCATACAACTTGCCGTCCTTTCCTGGTTTGATCCAGGCAATGTCGTCTCCCACCGTGGTGACTTTCCAGCCTTTTTCCTGGAATGCTTTTGGCGGAACGATCATGGCAAAGTTGGTTTTCCCGCATGCGCTTGGGAAGGCTGCTGCAACATAGGACTTCTCGCCGCTGGGTTCCTGTACGCCCATGATCAGCATATGCTCCGCAAGCCAGCCCTCGTCACGCGCCATGGTTGAAGCAATGCGCAGGGCAAGACATTTTTTGCCAAGCAAGGCATTGCCGCCATAGCCCGAGCCGTAAGACCAGATCGAGCGCTCCTCGGGGAAGTGAACGATGTACTTGACTTCCGGGTTGCAAGGCCAGGTCACGTCTTCTTCACCTGGCTCCAACGGTGCGCCAATCGAGTGTACACAGGGAACAAAACTGCCGTTTTCCCCAAGAACGTCGAATACGCCCTGTCCCATGCGGGTCATGATTTTCATGTTGACGACCACGTAGGGCGAATCCGAGATTTCGATGCCGATCTGTGCGATATCAGAGCCCAGCGGACCCATGCTAAAAGGAATCACGTACATGGTGCGACCCTTCATCGCACCATCCATGACACCATTCAGGATGGTTTTCATTTCATTTGGATGCATCCAGTTGTTGGTCGGGCCCGCATCGCTCTCGTTCAGGCTGCAGATATAGGTGCGGTCTTCTACCCTGGCCACGTCACTTGGATCTGAGCGTGAAAGGAAAGAGTTTGGCCGTTTTTCGGCATTCAGCGGGATAAATGTGCCTGCATCAACCAGCTCCTGGCACATCGAGTCGTACTCTTCCTGCGAACCATCGCACCAGTGAATCTGATCCGGTTTGAGCAATTCGGCCATTTCGGCAACCCATGCTTTTGCTCGTTCATTCCTGACGTAGCTGGGGGCATTCATATTGGTAATTTCCTGTTGTTAAAAGAGAATTCTGCACCTGATTGTCAACCAGATAAATTTCAAATTATCGATACGCAACGTCGTCCTTAAAGATAACCATTACGGCATCCGATCCGGAACCGGGAGGACGCACTCATCTGCGCATTCTGAATAATGCTGTCGCTATGGTAGCCCAAGTCTGTATGACTTTCGTGACCTATGTCACGGCAAGTGGCAAACTTTCGCTGCAGGACTCAAAATTCCCAGAGAATTCCGATGGCGGGGATGATCGGTACCCAGTAATCCTCGGTTTGATCCAGCACGGCCGGAACCACTTCGTCATCAATGTCGTAGTCGGTGCAACAGGGGTTATCGCGGTTGGTGGCGTTGCTTATTTCCAGGAAAGCGTTGAGCCGACCTATTTTCACCTCGAATTCACGACTGACCCTGAAGTCGAGCGTAAAAAATGTCGAATAATTCTCGCTGTTGCGTTCACCGGGGCTGGCTGAATATTCGTCCTTTTCCGGGTCATAGTCGACGATCAGTGGTGTCGTTGGCCACCCGGTGTGGACCCGCATTGCCACACCCACGTTCCACTGATCCCGCTGCCATGACACACCGGCCTGGATGGCATGCCGCTGATCCCAGCTGCGGTCTTGTTTTTGACCATCGATTTTATCGCTGGTGCGCGACCACACATAACTCACCCACCAATCAAGCTCCTGGTCTGTACGTCGCTCAAGGGAAACCTCAAACCCCTTCGCCTCCCCACCTGTAGGGTCGAGCCGGACTCGATCCGGAGCCATCTCGGGGATCAGCGCCAACGGGTCAAACAGGTTTTCAAAACGGGGTTTGAGTCGATCGTATTGCTTCAGGAAAAGCTCTGTTCTCAGACGGTATCCACCCGAAAATTTTCTGCGCAAGCCAACAATGAAATGGTCGGAGCGCTGTGGGGCGAAAAAATGATCAATGTTGTCTTCGACCTGAAGCTGGTGCGCTGCCTGAGACTGGTAAAAGCGTCCAATGCTCACGCGGATATCTGTGTTGTCATCCACCTGGTGCAACAGGCTCGCCCGTGGACTTAATTGGTTGCTGAACCGGGGGTCAGTCCAGGTCTGGCGATCCCAGCGCAAACCGAGCTGAAGCCAGGTGGCATCGGTCATACTCATTCGGTCTGTGAGATACAGCGAAGTCTTGTGACCCTCAGGTTGTGCCTCGACCTGGTACTCACGGGGGTTTTCAAGCCCTGCCAATTCCGAGAGAAAACCATCGTACACGGCGAATCCGGCGTAACGATAGTTGGCACTTTGGTACTGGTAATCAATGCCCCATCTAATGTCGTGACCAGCCAATCCTGTCCACTGCATGTCGAGGTTCAGGCCCCATACATCAGTAGCACGCCAGTCCCTGACCCTGGAAGTCATCTGTTCCGGATCATTTACCTCGGCCACTCGCAGGTTTTCAAATGAACTGAACGAAAAGACAGTCGAACTGACAAGGTCTGGCCGCCACTCCGTCTGCCAGCGTGCCCAATAATGCTGGTTCTCGGTGTCGCTGTCTGACTGTTCCAGTTCTGTGGGGTCATCTTCCGTGGTCACGACCACGCTGTCTTTGGCATACAGGGCATTGAAAGACATGTAGGTGCGGTCAGACAAGTGTCGGCCAAGGCGGGCGAAAGTATCAAAATAGTCAGGGATTCCAAGGCTGGGTTTGAGCACGAGGTCCAGGTTGCTGTCGCGGGCTGAAATCAGCCAATCCCACTGACCCCCTTTGCTGAAACCGCTGTGCAGTATGGAGGTGTTGTAGACACTCAATCCAAGTTCTGTGTGTCTTGATTCCTCAGGTGCCTGCGACTCCAGCGCGAGGACGCCACTCATATGGTCGCCAAACATCACTGGAAAACCGCCCGTGTATGCCTCGACTCCTGCTATTGCACGTGAATCAATGGAGCTGAAAATGCTGTGATAGTCACGTATATGAAACGGCTCCAGGAGCTGTAATCCGTTGAGGTAGATGGCGGTTTCGTTGTGTTCACCGCCGCGGAAATGTGATTTGGAAGACAAACCTCCGGCAGCTGTCCCTGGAAGGCGGTGGGCAGCGCGCAAAGGGTCATCGCCCAGGTCGGGCAAGGCCTGTATGGCCCGCTGATCAATGAAAAACTGCGAGGTAGATTGCAGGACATAGCGACTTGCAGACACCATGATGATTTCCTGTTCTGCAGCTGCATCAGTATTGCCTTTGGGATCAATCGTTCCTTCCTGGTCGGTGCTTTCGACACCTGATTCAGCATCAGGGGGGGTGAATCGAACGACAATGTACATCCCCTCCTCGGACTCCAGCGACAGATCATGGGGGGTAAGTATTTCGCTGGCGATCAGGACCAGATCATTCGCAGTAGGTTCATTCATGACGACCAGGTCAGGTGTCACCAGGTTGGAACTGTAAACCAGAGGGGCACCCGCCTGACGCAGTTCCATCAGCACTTCGGCAACAAAACGGCCCTTGTATGGAGCCTGAGCAAAGACCAAATCAACAGGAAACAGAAGCAAAGTCGCGATCAGAACAGGATAAATCCTGCCTCTGATCCAGTTCAGACCTGGTTTCTGCCAAATGCCAGGCATCGAAGACCTCAGCCCCGTCGGATTGTAGCGATGATTAATGGGTGTCCTGCCAGTTTACTGAATGCCAGCGCAAACTATTGCTTCATTTTTATTGTGATCTCGCCTTGCGCCATGGTGGCGGTCAGGTCACTGGTCTTCAAAACAACGTCCAGAGCCTCCCGGGCGGGCAGGTCAATGGTTCCATGCAGCACGGTTTCTTCTGCCACGGCCCTGGCGTTTTCGGATTCATAGCTGATCGCAAACCCGGTTTCCCGTGCCACCCACTCGAGAAACTCGGCAATGGTCCGTGAGTCAAGTACAAACCCGGCACCCAGGTTTTCAGCCCATTGCCACTGAGGGCCGAACACATCTGTTTCAGATACGTCTGGTGCGCCATCGCTGCCAAAAGACAACGACATGCCATTGCTGACGTACACGGTCGATGGCCCGTCAACTTCCTCGGCAATCACCTGCACGTTGCCATTGCGGACACTGACAGAAAGCAATTCATCATCAATGCCCACCATGTATTGTGTTCCCAGGTGCCTGATTGCCCCCTTGTCGGTCAGTATTTCGAAACGCGATGGCGTCACCGTTTGGGTGGCTGGCGTATCGGCATGGGTGTCCACATAAATTCTGCCTGCTTCCAGCTTCAGTGTGTTTTCGCCAATCATATCGACTTCTGTCAGTTGGTCTATTCGCAGCGAAATGCCGGACGCGAAAACCAAAGCCATTCCTGAATCGGCGGCGGTATTCAATTTCTGCCCCACGAAGATCGGAGTTTGCTTTCGAACCGTGGCAGCATTTTCCGGGGTCTGATTGCCGGACACTTCAACGTGTCCTTTAATCCGCTCCACGAGGGCCACTTCCTGAAGATTGGTTGAGATGGATGGCTGGTCCTGGTTCAGAACCACCAGGGTCACGGCGAGAACAGCCGAGGCAGCAACGGACAATGGCCAGGCACGTCGCCGAAATTTTCTTTTAGCCGCTACTTTTTGCCACTCGCCCTGAACGTGTGTCCGAATCGCTTCGCGGTCAGTATCGGAAGGTTCTGGTCTCGACGAGGCAAGCCTCAGCAGTGATTCAACCGGCTCTTCACCTGAACCATTTCCTGGATTGGGATGGTCATTCATGTCTTTGTCGCTTGTGCCGTTGTTCATAGTCTGTCTGCCTTGTCAGTCGGCTGCTTGTTCCGAAATCGGAATCGCCACTGATTCTGCGAGTGCCGAATATACTTCCTTGAAGGCTCTTTTTGCCCTGGCCAGAAGCGACTGCGCAGCTTCAGGGCTGACCTGCAAGCGCTGCGCGATTTCCTTCACCGAGTAGCCTTCAATATATTTCCACTCCAGGGCATTCCCATAGTTTGTTGGTATTCCATCCAGTGCCACGTGAATCAGTCTTGCTACTTCAGACCGTTCCGCTAGCCGCCCGGGCCTGTCATTTTGTGGTGCATTGACAGCTTCAATGGCAGCCTGGACTACAGGGTCATCTTCAGTTAGTACCAGGTGGCGTCTGTGGCGCGTGTTTTTACGAAGCCAGTCAATGCTTTCGTTCCGTCCAATCACGCACAGCCAGGTGAATAGTGTGGACTCACCACGGTATGTGTGAATTTTCTGAATGGCTTTTGTCAGCGCAGCTTGCACGACTTCCCTGGTGGCATCATCGTTGCCTGAAAGTCGTGTCAGAACGTAGCGATAGAGCCGACTGAAGTACTCGTCGAAGAACAAATTAAACGCTCGTTCCTCGCCGGCGAGAAGCCGTTTTACAAGTTTCCTGTCGTCGATGTGAATCGTCACCGGATGCTCCGCATGTTCCTGTTCTCATAATAGACGTTCACAGAGCAGGAAATCGGTCGAGGCGAGAGTCACGTGGGATTCGAATTGCGCCAACTCCGATTGAAAAGTGTCGGCTCCTGCGTCTAAGCAGACGAAAGCCCATTGCAGGACATCTCAAATGATTGGGCTAACAACCCGTGTTATTGAAACAGGAGCAACCCGATGAACAACCACTTCACTCTAAAGCGGACAGCCCTTTTGGCAGCAATCACATCTGTCACCGCATTCGCTACTCAACCTGTCATGGCCCAGGAATTCGGAGAGGTCCTGGTCCGTATTGAAGTCAATGCAACCGACGGCGATGTCGGATTTCACGCCCTGCTGGATGCCGATGCATGGCGCTGGCTGCGTCTTGATGACGCCGATGGCAACAAGGTGTTTAATGCCAAACCATTTGCGGGCGCTCGCACACAAGGCATGACTGAAGTGTTTTTCGAAAGCTCAGAACCGGTTTGCGTCGCTGACCCGGAAGAGCCTGATGTCAGGGTTCAGACACTGGCGCAGTTTGTCGATTTGTTCCCGGAAGGTGAATACGTCGCCCATGCCAGGACCCTCGACAATGAAAAACTTCGCGAAACCACAGATTTCACTTATGACATCCCGGCAGCCCCTGATATTGAATTGACAGAGGACATGACACTATCGATCGACGATGCCGTGATCATGTGGGAACCCGGTGATGATCTTGGCGAAGATTGCCATGACCAGAGCCTGATTGATAACGGCACGATAACGGATCATGCCGATGTTGAAGTGGTTCGCTGGGAAGTGGTGGTTGAACCGGCTGAAGATGACGACCTGGAATTTGTGCAGAAATTCACGGCCCAGGTGCCCGGGGACCAGATGTTCGTGACGGTGCCTGCTGATTTTCTGCAGTCCTACTTTGACCAGGGAATCACGACCATGAAGTTTGAAGTTGGCGGCATGGAAGAGAGCGGCAACCAGACTTTTTCCGAAGGTGAGTTTGAAATCGAATAGATGAGCGGTCAGGCCGAGGCCCGCAGTTGCGGGCTTTAGTCTGGCACCCCTTTAACATCTCAAGGAAGTAGTGCTGTCCCTCAAGGCAAAGACGCTAGTCTTCCACTGGCGTGATATTGAATCCGATTCCCAGCAGTTCCCAACCATCTTTACGGTACACGTACTTGTATTCAAACGTGGCCCGTGACGGGCGTGTGTCGTAATAACCCTGTAACTGCAATACGCCATCAGCTGAAATGGCCGGCTCAACCGTGAACATGGGTTGATGGTTCTGAAGCACTGTCAGGTCGATGTCAGAGTTAAGAAACGATGAAAAGCCCTCGTTAAATGTCTCAAGCGATACCTGCTCCTGGAACTCTGTCGAGCTGTTACCATGAAACTCGCTGAGGTCTTTGGCATTGACGGCCCTGGCAAAATCTGCAGTTGTGGCCTGAACGATTTCTGCCGACTCAGCCCGGTCGGGTAGGGCCGCCGCTGATGGAGTTGATGCTAATCCAGCGCTTTCACGCTGGATGTAATAGATTTTCCAGTCACCTTCTTCCCGGACGAAAGTGAGGGTCAGCGGAATTGTGCGTCCCGAATTGGTAATGACCTTACCTATCAGTTTTCCGGAGCTGGTATCAACCGAACGACCGCCCCAATCCGCTTCCTTGTAGTCCGTCAGGCCGCTGCTCTCCAGGAATTGTAATAATTCTTCCTCTGTGGTTTCACTGGTGAACCCCTCAGCCAGATAAGTGCTGGCTGTGTCCATGTCGCCCTGCGCGACGCTTTTGAAAAAGCTGTCTGCAGTTTCCACTGCTGCGGAAGTGGCATAAAAGACCGCTGCAAAGCCGGCACCAGCAACAACCCCGATTACAAGAATGATGACCAGTAACTTTTTCATGTATTTTTTTCCCGCCCGTTCCTGCCTGGTCCGGTGCTTAACGACCCTTGCACAGCAATATGGTTGATGAATCGCATCTGAATGGTGTCAGCTTCAGTATATGAATCATTGGTGTTGCTGACCAACGGCCGCCTGAATGTGATATGACTCTTACTTTCCTGGACAAATCAATCACCAGTAAGAAGTAATTTCGGAATGATCAGGATACACCCTGCATATGAACTGAATGGCAATCCGGGGGTCATTTCAGGAATCCGGTGTTGGTTAACAGGAAATAGCTTTCGCAATACGGTTTAAGCTATTTTGAGTAAAGAGCGCCAGTATTGAGCCTGTAGATGTCACAAATAATCCAATGCAATCAGTAAACCCCGAGGACAACTCGTTACGGCATCGCACTCTGGAACTGCTTAGTTATAATATACAAAATGGAGTAAAAACAGAATATTATAGGGATTACATAACAAAAAGCTGGAAACATTTGGTGCCTTTGCGTGAACGTGTATCCAACCTTAATCGAGTGGCGACACTGGTACGTGAATTCGACTTTGTCGGACTCCAGGAAGTCGATTCAGGCAGCATTCGAAGCGGGTTTCTGGATCAGACTGAATACCTTGCACACCGTGGTGACTTCCCCTGGTGGTTTCGGCAGGTCAACCGAAACATGGGCCGGATCGCGCAGCACAGCAATGGTGTCCTGAGTCGTATCTGTCCGGAACAGGTTCATGAGCATAAGCTACCCGGACTGCGCGGCAGAGGTGCTGTCCTGGTGGAGATCAGGACAAGCGAGAAACCGCTGATGATTTGTATCATGCACCTGGCATTGGGTAGTCGGGCCAGGATGCGGCAACTCGCATATATCAGTGATCTGGTTGCTGAACATCCCTGGCTGGTCGTGATGGGGGATTTCAACTGCGCACTGGATTCCGTCGAGTTGAATCACCTGATCGACAATACTCATTTGAAATTGCCGGCACGAGTCCTGAAGACTTTTCCCAGTTGGCAGCCGAAGCACAAATACGATCACATCCTTGTTTCTGATCAACTGACGGTTTCTGAACCCAGGGTACTTGAGCAAACCCATTCTGACCATTTGCCAATCAGCGTACGGATTGAGCTTCCTGAGGGCACCTGTATCCGGCAGGGAAAATGCCGGCCGGTCACTTTATTGCCCGACGGTTCGAGCGGTACTGAGAGCTGACCGGTAAGCGTCTCAAAAAAGGAAGCAGATCGAGGGTTGGAACAATTGACGATGCCTGAAAATTTATTCTTTTGTCAGAGCTCGACCAACTCCCTGATCATTCAATCTTTGAGTAGTCCATTCGAAACTGAGCAGTGTTGGATTTACCTGAATTCCAGCTGTCGCCAGGCTTCGTAAACCACGACTGCTGCCGCGTTGGATAAATTGAGGCTGCGCGAATCCGGTCGCATGGGGATTCGAAGACAATGTCGTTCTCCGGCACTTTCCAGGATTGCATCAGGCAGACCTTTTGTTTCTGATCCGAACAACAACACATCTTCATCGCGATATTCGATATCGCTGTGGTTGCGCAAACCCCGTGTGGTGATCGCGAGGATTCGCCGGTCTCCCATATCTTCTTCAAATTCCACGAAATTCGCATGTTCGTTCATGACGCATGAATCTTTATAGTCGAGCCCGGCTCGCCGCAGGCTTTTTTCATCAACATTAAATCCAAGGGGATGAATAAGGTGTAATGCAGCCCCTGTATTTGCGCACAGTCGCATGATGTTTCCGGTGTTGGGTGGGATTTGTGGGTGATGGAGTGCGATGTGAAGCACGAAGGATCCGTTATTAACTCAGGGTCGGTGTAAAGTATCAGAGTCTCATAAATTGAATAAGAAAAAACAACAAGGAACATGACCGAATTTTTGTTGCTGCTCACTGGCATGGCGGGACTCTGGATAGGCTCGGAGATCCTGATGCGAGGTGCCATGTCGTTATCCGACAGGTTCAATGCCTCGGACGCGGTTTTTGGCATGCTGGTGCTGGCCATTGGCACAGACCTGCCTGAACTTTTCGTTGCTGTTGATTCATCCCTGCGCAGCCTGGCGGGTGAAGATTTGTCCGGTATCGTGATGGGCAGCGCTATTGGCAGCGCCATTGGGCAGTTCGGCCTTGTTTTCGGGACGGTCGGCTTCCTGGGATACCAGGCCATGCGGCGGCGCTATTTTGGCCGCAATGCGATCTTCCTGGTCGGTAGTCTGGTTGCAGTGGTTTTGTTTTCCCTCGATGGGGAAATCTCCCGGCTGGAAGGATTGTTGCTGATCGCTTTCTACGCCACGTACCTCTTCATTCTTGTGTCGCGGCGAGCCAACAGCCCCGACATCAACAATAACCATGTCCACATGGCGCATTGGAAGGCATGGTCGCTGCTGATTATTGGGCTGGTGTTTCTTTGGCTTGCTGCGCGCTTAACGGTTGAATCAGCAGTGGATTTCGCGGTCCTGGTTGGGCTCAGTAACGTGGCGGTATCAGCCATCATCATTGGTATAGGCAGCAGCCTTCCGGAGCTGTCTGTATCCATTATGGCGATGCTCAAGAAGCGCGGCGGACTTTCAGTGGGTAACCTGATCGGCAGTAACGTGCTGGATACCCTGCTTGTGCCGGGACTTGCCGCTGTGATTTCGCCACTCGTGGTAGCCGCCGCAATGCTTTACATCGACCTTCCAGTGCTGGCGTTGGTGACGCTGATCGTGCTCTTTGCACTCTACATTTCAAGGCGCGGTATTCAGAAGACCGAAGCGACAATTTTGTTGACGATTTATTTTGGTTACGTGTTGCTGCGGCTCACAGGACCGGGGTCCTGATAAGATCATGCCATGAAAATTAATGGCGTTCCTTATCGTTCAATCTGGCTGAATTCGGATGGTTGGTCGGTGGACATTATCGACCAGACCCGGCTTCCGCACGAATTCGAAGTCCGCAATCTCACAACCGTCTCCCAGGCTGCTGAAGCCATTTCAGTCATGCGGGTTCGTGGCGCGCCTTTGATCGGCGCAACAGCTGCGTATGGGATGGCACTTGCGATCAATGATGATGACAGCGAAGCAACTCTGGAAGCTGCACACGCAGAATTGCTTGCCACCCGCCCCACTGGCTCGAATCTGAAATGGGCATTGGATCGTATGTTGATTTCATTGCGTCCGGTCAGGCCAACAGACAGGGTGGAGTTGGCTTATCGGCTCGCCGCGGAAATCTGTGATCAGGACGTGGCCATTTGTGAAGCCATTGGCGATCATGGTCTTAATTTGATTCAAGAGGCCTGGTCAAAACGGGATGAGTCAAAAACAAGTTTCAATATCCTGACGCACTGCAATGCAGGCTGGATTGCCACGGTGGATTGGGGGACTGCGCTTGCCCCGATTTACAAGGCCCACGATGCGGGCATTCCTGTGCATGTGTGGGTGGATGAGACCCGGCCCCGCAACCAGGGCGCTGCCCTGACGGCCTGGGAGCTGGCTGCACATGGCGTACCTCATGATGTCATCGTCGACAATGCCGGGGGGCACCTGATGCAGCACGGACAGGTCGATATGGTCATCACTGGCACCGATCGCACCACGCGCTGTGGCGATGTTTGCAACAAGATCGGCACTTATTTGAAAGCATTGGCGGCCAATGACAACGATGTTCCTTTTTATGTTGGGCTTCCTGGCCCAACCATCGACTGGACCATTTGCGATGGCTTGTCCGGTGTGCCCATTGAAGAGCGCGATGGCACTGAGGTGACCCATCTTACCGGCCGTAACCTGGCTGGCGATGTGGTTACCGTGCAATTGACACCTGATGGTGTCACGGCCCGCAACCCGGCATTCGATGTCACACCGTCGCGCCTGGTCACCGGCCTGATCACGGAAAGGGGGGTCTGTGAAGCGTCTGAAGCTGGTCTGCTTTCGCTGTATCCCGAAATGGCAGGGGAAAAGGCCCAGTGACTGATCCCAGGAGAGAGGTTCTTAAAGCAGCACAATCGCTGCACCGCGACGGAATGAACGTGGGCACCGCCGGCAACCTCAGCCTGAGGGAGGGGGAGGGTATGCTGATTACTCCTTCCGGCAGGAACTACCTGGAAATGGAGTCGCAGGACATTGTTTTCGTGGGTGCTGATGGCCAGGTGGAAGGAACGGTGAAGCCCTCAAGCGAATGGCGTTTTCACCTTGAGATTTACCAGAATTTCGAAGATGCAGGCGCGATTGTTCACACTCATTCAACGCACGCAACAGCACTTGCATGCCTAAATCTGGACATCCCCGCGTTTCATTATGAGGTGGCGTTTGCTGGTGGCTCAGACATTCGCTGCGCTTCATATGCAACATTTGGCACTTCCGAACTGGCGCATAATATTGTCACTGCACTCAAAGAGCGAAGCGCCTGCCTGATTGGTCACCATGGCCTGGTTTGTTACGGATCCGGGTTGCGCGCTGCACTGGCACTCGCACAGAAAATTGAGCAGTTGTCGCAAATCTACCTGCAATGCCTTTCGGTTGGTGAACCGGAAATTCTTGATGATAAAGAGATGGCAAAGGTAGTGGAAAAGTTTCGCAACTATTCGGGTTAAGTCAGCCAGGGAATCGGTGGTCATAAAAGGGTGGTTTTGATGCGCCACGTCCGCCATCACTCCTAATCGTTAATATCGTTGTCCAATGAAGCACAAATTCCTGTTCGTCGGAGGGCACCACCGCAGCGGTACTTCGCCACTCTACGGACTGCTTTGCTCTGATCGGAGTATCAGCTGTTTCAGGGATACAGGTGTGATTGAGGACGAAGGCCAGTACCTGTAATCGGTGTATCCGCCGAACCGTGAAGTTGGAGGTAAGGGCGCATTTTGCCTGGATGACCGTGCCTTTCTGACAGAACAGTCTTCACTGGTGATCCAGGCAAGGAAAAAGCTGATGTGGGACAATCATTTCATGAAAATACAGACAGCAAGCTTGCTACTCACAACCTTTCTGATTTGTTGTCCAGACACTCTGGTGATGGCGGATGATGCAGAAGCCAGTCATCCTGAATACAGCGTTGTCACCCAGGGTACCCGGGAATTGCTGCGCGCAGACGGCAGTGATTTTGTGAAAATCCTGGTGGATGCTTCCAACCTTGGAGGGAATGAAGTCGAGATCGCGGAAATCACATTTGCGCCCAATTACGTTGGTGGCGGGCATCCGCATGGCTCGATGGAGATCTTTTACGTGTTGTCGGGCGAACTGACCCATGTGGTCAATGGTAAAGGTGCAACCCTGGAACCCGGAATGGTAGGAATTGTGCGGGCTGGCGATACCGTCGAACACATCAACAACGCCGACGTTCCTGTAAAAACACTGGTGATCTGGATTCCCGGGGGCGAAATTGAGCGGTCTTTTGGCGGCGCACAAATGCAGCCCATTGAACCACTCGTAATCGAGGATATGGCCAGATAGTCAGGCTTGAGGGTTATGAATCAACCGGGGTATGGCCACCAGGAGGTATCCTGAATTCCGAAGAAAGAAACATGCGTCCAGGATGGTCTTTTTCAGGGATCATGATGAAAACGATGTTTCGAGGCCGTAAAAAACGGCGCATGTTCTCCCGTTACCATCCTTCAGGATGGGCGTTCCTGGGTGCACTCATCTATAGCCTTTTATCCAGCGCTGAGATTTCCGCGCAATCCACTGACCTGCAACTGACCCAGGTGTCCGGCCGCACCGCCATAGTCGATATCACCAATGCCGGAGACGGAAGCGGGCGGCTTTTCCTGGTGGAGCAGGAAGGACGGATATTTGTCCTGGAAGATGGCGTTGAATTGTCTCAGCCTTTCCTGGACATCAGGCAGCAGGTTGGCGCACAGGGCAATGAGCAGGGGCTTTTGAGCATGGCATTTGCGCCGGATTACGCAAGCTCCGGGTATTTCTACATCTGGTACACGGATATCTCCGGAGACACCCTGCTAGAACGCTATCGGGTAAGTTCTGATCCCAATCGCGCGGACGCAAACAGTGGCGAGGTCGTGCTGGAAGTGCGCCAGCCATTCAGCAACCACAATGGTGGTCGATTGCAATTTGGCCCGGACGGAATGCTTTACCTTGGCATTGGCGATGGCGGAGATGGTTTTGATCCGCAGGGAAACGGACAGTTTGGCGGGACGCTGCTGGGCAAGTTAATCCGCATTGACGTTGACCCGTCCCACGGCACTTACGCGATTCCACCTGACAATCCCTTTGCAAACACGGATGCCGTGCTGGACGAGGTCTGGGCGCTTGGGCTACGCAACCCCTGGCGCATCAGTTTTGATTCTATGACGGGTGATCTATACATCGCTGATGTTGGTCAATTGATGCTAGAGGAAGTGAATTTCCAGCCGGCTGACTCAACCGGCGGTGAGAACTACGGGTGGGTGATCATGGAGGGCAGCCAGTGTGTCACGCCCGGCTGTGATCAGGGTGGCCTGACTCTGCCGGTTTTCGATTACCCTCGCGCCTCCGGATGCGCCATCACAGGTGGAGAAGTTTATCGGGGACATGATTATCCTGCTCTGTTCGGCATGTACCTGTTTGGCGACTTTTGTCGTGGCACAATCTGGGGAATGAAGCGCAGCGGCAGTGACTGGCAGGTCACGGAGCTGGCCGACACCAGCCATTTGATTGTCACTTTTGGTCTGGGTGAAAGCGGTGATGTTTACGTATCCGGGCGAAACTCGGGCGTATTTCTGCTGCGCGATGGATCGGAACCACCGGGATTTAGCATCAACCCAGGGTTGAACGATGCCTGGTTCAATCCGGCAACCCCGGGTCAGGGCTTCTTCATCACGGTTTACCCAAACTCTTCCGAGATTTTCCTGGCCTGGTTTACCTATGACACTGAGCGTCCTGACCCGTCTGTACAAGCCAGCCTGGGCGATGCCGGACATCGCTGGCTGACTGCATTCGGGAGCTATTCAGGCGAGTCTGCTGTGCTGGAAATCGAACTGACTTCCGGTGGGGTGTTTGACATGATCCAGCCGGCACCACAGCAGGCTCTTGATGGTGAAATCCTGCTGGAATTCGATGGCTGTAATTCCGGAATGGTCACTTTCGATATTGATTCAATCGGGCAACAGGGCCAAATTCCCATTGAACGCATCGCGCTGGACAACGTGGGTCCTTGTGAGGCTGCACAGTAGAAGCCTTGTTTTTCGAAGCGGCAGTCGGTCGGTTGCAATCACGTGGTGTTGCTATGCCGTTCACGCGAGGGTCGGCATTTAAAAACGCCGATCCCATCGCGTGAACGATCAAACATCAGGTTCCGTTGTTTTTGCCGGCGCAGGGCAGTAAGCCTGCCGGGATTTCTAGCCGGCCTTGCGTACCCACGCGGTGCACCAGCCATTGGCGTTGACCATTTTTCCGGGAAAAATCCCGCAACCGCCCAGGTCCTCTCCTTCTGCACCCTGGAAAAGCTGACAGTTGTTGCAAAACTGGTCTTCCGAGCGCTGTGGGTATTGCTGTGCATCAACCGTGGTTGCGTCCTGCTTGTAGCCAAGCGCCGCGGCCTGGGCATTGGCTTCATCAAGCTCTTCTCCCTGGGCGAGCAGGGTAATTGGAATACCTGCGAGTGCAGCAGTGCCGCCCGCAGCAATCGTTGAGCGCAGAAGTTTTCTGCGAGTCATTCTTGTTCCAGGCATTGTTGAGCTCCTTTGTTCTGTTTGTTCACATGAAAGATACACGACGGACCTGAACCGTTGCTGAACCGTCATGAAATCGAAATGATTACAGCTCAAGTCTGCAACAGCGACTGTGGAAATTCTGTGAAGAGCCATCTGACAACACTTTTGATCTTCACAGGATTGTGACAGTACTCACGATATGCTGTTGTGTTGGCATTCGAGCCAAGGGCCTTTGAATCGGCACCACTTTGTGAGGAAACCCAATGGGCGACAAAGTACTGACAATACACACATCGCTGAGCGAAGTGTTTTCATTCGTGGTGAAAATACTGGGACCCGAGAAGAGCTACTACTGGCTTGCGATCGTTTACGGCATTGGCATCAGTGTGCTGTCCCTGGCACTTCCGATATCGGTTCAGATGGTGGTCAACACGGTGGCGCATACCGCCCTGACTACCCCGCTGCTGGTGCTGACACTGACCCTTTTTGGACTGTTGATGGTAGCGGGATTACTAAATGCGCTCAGGATCCACCTGATGGACTTGTTCCAGAGACGTTTTTATGCCCGCATGGTCTCGGAGATTGCGCTTCGCTCCATCTACGCGCTCAACCCATTTTTTCAGGACTACAACAAGGGTACATTGTTTAATCGCTATTTTGACATTGTCGTGGTTCAGAAAACCCTGCCTAATCTGCTGGTGGGTGGATTTGCGATCGTGTTACAGGCCGCGGTCGGTTTTGTGCTGGTCTCGCTCTATCATCCCCTGTTTCTGCTGTTCAATATCGTACTGATTGGTACCATCTGGCTGGTCTGGTTGCTGTGGGGAGGTCGCGCGATCCGTTCCGCGATAGCGGTTTCCAATCGCAAGCATGCAGCCGCCGCCTGGGTCGAAGGTCTTGGTGCCTCCAATGGTTTCTTCAAGTCAGAACATCATATTGCTGAGGCGTTACAGCGCACTGATGCTGTCACCCGGGAATACGTCGACCAGCATCGAATTCATTTCCGACATAACTTTTCACAGACCCTGTGTTTCCTGTTTCTTTATGCTTTGGCGAGCGCCGGGCTTTTGGGTCTGGGTGGTTGGCTGGTGATTCAGGGCGAGCTGTCCCTTGGGCAACTGGTTGCTGCAGAACTGGTGCTCTCGGCGGTGTTATTTGGCTTGTCACAGATGGGCACTTACCTTGCGTACTTTTACGAGTTATGTGCTGCTATTGATGAACTGGCTTTGTTCTATGATGTTGAACAGGAGGATCTGGAAGAGCAGTCGGGGGCCTTTGAGGGTGACGCCTCGATCGAGTTTGTCAATGCCATTGGCGATGCGCGTGGTCAGATGGTTTCACTGGATTTCGTCATACCAAGTGGCGCCCTGGTGTTCGGATCGGCGGCAAGTCATGGGGTCCAGCGCGAAGTGACGAACATTCTGAAACGACACATTGCGCCTAAAGGCGGCTACGTCACGATCGGTCAGCAGGACATCATGGGTATTCCGGCTCATCAGTTGCGACAGCAGGTGATCGTACTCGACAGGCCCAACGCTATTGAAATGACCATTCGGGAGTATCTGAACCTCAGCGGCGAGGGAACTTCCTCATCCCGAATACTCAGGACGCTCAGGGCTGTGGACCTGGATGTGGCAGTTTCACAACTGGAAGATGGGCTCGACACGCGCATTGCAGCCACAGGCTGGCCGCTTACAATCAGCGAAACCATGCAACTCAAGCTGGCGGCAGCGATCATTGCGAGCCCAAGGGTGCTTGTCCTTGGTCAGCTCTTTGACACCATGAGTGGAGACGTGCTGCGCGCTTCCCTGGAACTTCTTCGCCAGGAATCTGAAACGACTGTGATCTATTTCTCGAGCCGACCCCCGGGCATCGAATTCGATTTCTATCTTTACCTTGGATATGAGGCCCAGTCGACTCATGACAGCTTCGAAGAGCTGTGCCGGAAACTCGATGAAGGCCCCTGTGGATCGGCTCAATCCGGTTCCGATGGGCGCGATCCTGTCCCTGCAATGTAATGGAAGTCAGATTGTGACGCGACAAGAGAAACATCACGAATATTTCCAGACCCTGGCTGAGCAGAAAACGCCACGCGTGATGCGCGCCATTGGCTGGATGATCGCCCTGGGCCTGATTTCGGCAGCCGTCTTTCTGACGCTTGTTCCGTGGGTACAGACAGCATCGGGTTTTGGAACGGTCACGTCACTGAATCCCAATGACCGACTGCAGGAGATTAATGCACTTGTTTCCGGTCGAATTGCCGAATGGTACGTTCGCGATGGCAGCCATGTTGCGGTGGGCGATCCCATCGTGCGCGTGGTTGATAATGATCCGCGCCTGATTGAGCGGTTGACCGCAGAGCGTGCACAGATCGAGGCAAAGCTGCGCTCTGCGGAGAAGGCCGTGGAAACGGCGCAACTTGACGTCAATCGTGCCGAGGAATTGCTTCGCGAGGGTCTCGCATCTCAACGCCAGGTTGAGCAGGCTCGCATCCGTGTTGAGGAATTACGCACTGGCGTGGCGGAAGCGGCGGCTGAACTGACCCGGGTCGATGTCAATCTCTCGCGGCAATCGATGCAGGTTGTTCGCGCGCCGCGCGACGGAGTCATTTTGCAGGTTGCCACGGGCGCAACTGCAAACTTCGTCAGCGCAGGTGATGTGGTGGCATCGTTCGTTCCCGACAATGTACCGCGAGCCATTGAGCTATATCTCGAAGGACGCGACGTGGCACTGGTCAGCCCGGGCGCGTTGGTGCGTTTGCAGTTCGAGGGCTGGCCAATGATGCAATTCAGCGGCTGGCCTTCACTGGCGGTGGGTACTTTTAGCGGCAAGGTGGTTTCGGTCGATCCGTCGGCGCAGGCCAATGGACGTTTTCGCGTTCTGGTCACCGAGGATACGGAGGCCGAAACGCCATGGCCGGATGATCGTTTTGTACGCTACGGATCAAAGGCCCGCGGCTGGGTGCTCCTGGAAACCGTGCCTGTGGGTTTTGAGATATGGCGCAAGATGAATAATTTTCCGCCGAATCTTCCATCCGGCTCAGCGCCTCCAACCGGTTCGTGATGATGCGATATCTGATCCCATTCGTTGCTTCTATGGTGTGGCTGGCGCCAGTGAAAGTCTTCGCCCAGGGTGAAGCGGATATCCTGCGTCCCGAGTCAGTGCTTGAGGCATCAGCGGAACACTTTCCTGAAATTCTCAAAGGGATGGCCCTCCAACGGGGTGCTGAGGCCGGTGTTCTGGAAGCCCAGGGGGCGTTTGACCTGGTTTTTGATGGCGAGGGATTCAGTCGGGTGGATGGCTTTTACGATGGCACCGCGGTGGCAGGCAAGGCACGTCAGCGGTTTCGTAACTATGGGGGCGAGTATTACGCCGGCTATAAGATCTCGAATGGTACGTTTCCCATCTACGAGGACATCTGGTACACCAATACGGGCGGAACGCTGAGTGTCGGCGCGCTGTTTGCATTGCTGCGGGACCGCGAAATTGATGATGACCGTTATGCCGCAACCGATGCGCGTCTGGCCAAGCGCCAGGCCGACCTGGATCTTTTGCTGACCCGAATCGGAGTGCAGCAACGTGCCCTGATGGCTTACTGGGATTGGGTTGCAGTCGGGCGCAAGCTGGCGGTTTATGAAGATCTGTTGCTGATTGCAACGCAGCGCCAGGTAGGATTGACCGAGGAAGTCAGACGCGGTGCGCGCGCGGAATTTTTCCTGACCGAAAACCAGCAAAATATCACCCGCCGACAGACATTGGTAACGGTTTCGCGCCGGGATTTCATGATTGCAGCCAACAATCTCGGTTTCTACTTTCGCGACGGTCAGGGCAGGCCTCAACAGCCAAGCCAGGCACAGTTGCCACCCGTTCGGCCGGTTACTGCCTGGAATGAACCGGGAGAATTACCCATCACCACGGCAGGTGAAGCGCTCGACCGGCGCCCGGAGCTGGCGCGTTTGCGCAATACAATCGACCGCGTCAGGAACGAGATCCAGCTGGTCGAGAACGATCTGAAACCCCGGCTTGATTTCGGTGTGGAGATGCAACAGGGACTGGGCGCTGTGGCTGAGGGCGGACCATCACGCGATTCATTCGACGCCATCCTGGCCATGAAATTCTCCGTGCCGTTTCAGCAGCGTGAAACACGGGGTCGGCTGTTGCGCGCCGAGGCGGAACTCGAAGCAAAGCAGCAGGAGAAACGTCTTCAACAGGAAAGAATAGAGCTTCAGGTTCGCAATATCCTGCTTGAACTGGCCTTCGCGCGGCAGTTGTTACAGTTGGCGGCGGCTGAAGCACAACAGTCTGCTGTCATTCGGGATGCCGAAATCAAACGCTTTCAAAGCGGTGCCAGTGACTTTTTCCTGGTCAACGTACGTGAAGAAACCGCGGCTAACGCACGCGTGAAGTTTCACGATGCCGAACTCACCACGCGCATTGCCAGGGCCACCTACGATGCAGCCGTGGTTGACTACGAGCGACTGGGTCTGGGCCATCTGGTCACAGGGGCAATGGGAAGATAAGTTAAGGGTTCAAGCCCCCGATGCCGGCTAATCTTCGCTATCGCGCTGTACTTCTTCGACCGGTTCCTCTTCTTCAGCATCTTCTTCCTGTTCTTCTGCCAGAGTGGCGTCCAGATAATATTGCTGGTCGCCGTAATAGTCGTCCAGCGCGTGCTCAGAGGTCAGCGGACTCAGGTAGTGTTCTTCCGTCATGCCTTCCCTGTTCATCGCCAGTCCGGTCAGGCAGGCTTTCACAACATGCGCGCTGTTGAGGGTGGTTTTGTATGTTGGATCCAGCGCCGGATGAAGTTCTACCAGGTCGAAACTGACCACGTTGGATTCAGCACATAGACGCCGCACGATGGTGATGGCCTCGCGCATGTTGATGCCACCAGGGACAGGCGTGCCAGTGGCGGTTGCATATGCCGGATCCAGTACATCAATATCGAAGGAGATATGAATTTTGCGTCCTTCTTCACTGGCCTCGGCCACGACGCGGTCGATGACTGCATCCCAGCCGCGTTTTTCGACTTCTGCCATGGTGTGATAACGCATCCCCTGCTCACGCATCCACTCAAAACCTGACTTGTCTGGCCCCCGTGAACGCAGGCCGACCTGGATGTAATCGGCGGCGCGGACATGGCCTTCGTTGATCAGTCGGTATACGGGAAGCCCGTGGCTGATCAGGTGGGCGCCACCCCACCAGGCATCGTAGTGTGAATCGAAGTGAATCACCGATACCTTTTCCTTGCCGTAAACGTCAGCCAGCGCAGCGACGTTCGGGTACTCCAGTGAATGATCGCCACCGATGATGATTGGTATGACCTCTGCTTCGACAATCTCACGGACAACATCACGAACATGCTGCATTGAGCGTTCTGTGCTGTTGTTGTCAATGGCGATGTCACCGTAGTCGACGATATTAAGGACTTTCGATGCATCCACCTGGACGTACTGGTCGCGATCACCCATCGGCCAGCCATAAAGGCGCATGTCAGTGGTGGCCTGCTCACCCGAATCACGCCATCCCGAGCCCATGTTGAGGGGCGCGCCGACAATGGCGACATCCACTTCACCTTCTATTAGGTCCTGCTGGGTAAGAGCCAGCGCGTGGTAGCCAAAAGTCGGCGGGCCGCCAGAGCCGTTGTAGCGACCAAGCTCCATTGGGCCATCCTCCCGGGCAGGGTCCATTGATCTTGGGCGGATCGCACGCCAGGCATTAAATTCTTCAGAATCGGTATTGAACGGAATATTCGGTGCATCACGATCCTCGGCGTACCGGATGAGAGAAACCACCTGCTGCATGGCATTCACCCAGGCCTTGACCTCTTCCGGTGTGCGGCCTTCAAGCTCCTCGACCGTATCGTCAAGTGAGCCTGCAAAAGCGCGGGCATCAACGCTTTGGAGAAACTGGATTTCTTCTTCGCTCAGTAACTCGAGTTTTGGCGCCACGCTTTCGGGTAACTCAATGGTTTCGCTTTCTTCTTCGCGTGGATCTTTGGTTTCAAAAGGGTAAGGTGCCTCACCAATCACGTGTTCCGGTGTGTGGCGTGATTCCCCTGCATGACCAAAGGTGCATGTTGTTACCATGAACAGCAATAAAACCGTGCGCCTGATGAGATTCAATTCATTCATTTCAGCACTCCTTATCGCTGGCCATGATCAAGCGCAAGAGGATGGATATAGTCCGGTTTGAGCCCCGCCTTGCGGACTGTCATGCCGGCCAGGCAGGCATTCAACACGGCATTGGCATTCAGTGCTGACAAACGCGAGTAGTCCATCACAGGTGCCAGGTCAGTGATCTGAAAACCCACGATCTCCCTGGCAGCGCATACGTGGCGAATGACCCGGGTGATTTCATCGATCTCAGCGCCGTTGGGTTCAATGCGCCCTGCAGCCACCATTTCACTGGGTTGAAGTACGCTGACGTCAATCGAAACAAAAAACGCATTTGGGCCGCGCTCGACTTCTCGCTGTACTTCTTTCAGGACCTTGGCATAGCCCCGTTCCCGGATTTTCACCATGGTGTGATATCGCACGCCCTGGTCCCGTAGCCAGCTCAGGTTGCTGACATCAACATCCGCTCCACGCAGACCGAACAGGACGGTTTCCTCGCCTTCAACAATGTCCTGGTCCAACAGGCGGAAAAGGGCCTGCCGGTCGGATATGGTGTGGTCAGAATGCCGTTCGACATCCGGATGCGCGCTGAAATGCACCAGGCCGAATGACCTGGTTCCATGAACCTGCGAAAGCCCCCTGACGCCCGGGTACAATATCGAGGTGTCACCGCCAACCATCATCGGAATGGCGCCTGTGCTGGCCGTTTCGGCGATCATGTCTGAAATGTGGTCGATGGAGCGTTCGGTGCTCATTCGATCGACCCGGATGTTTCCATAGTCAACGATAGACAGCACTTCAAAAGGTTTTAGCAGCGATTGACCATCGGGTGCCGCGATGGTATTGAGAGCTCGCATCTCAAAAGGTGCCCAGCCAGCATCACGTTTGCCACTGCTCATATCGTTTGGTACGCCAACGATGGCGACATCAACATTTCCAGCCACCAGGTCTTCAGGCCAGATGGCCACGTTGGCACCACCAAAAGTCGGGACCCCGGAACTTGGATTCAGATAGCGATGTACACTGAACGGACCAGGTTCGCGTTCCATGTCGCGCAGTTCCGGTGTGGTTGTTACGCCATGATTGAACCGCTTGCTGTCAAGGTTCAATGGCGCTGCGCCCATGTCGCGATCTTCGGAGTAACCCATTTGCTCGGCCACCGACATCAGGTCATTGAGAAGCATCATCATGCTTTCGGCGTCACGGGTGGCCAGTTCGTGTGTCAGCTGGCGTTCAGGGATGATTTCAATGGCAGCACCGGAGGTGATGAATGCTTGTTGCTGTTCATCAAGAGCGTTAACTTTGCCGCTCAGTTCTTCAGGCACATCCCATTCAGCCGGGATCGGTCCGACCTGGAAGACCACCAGGCAAAGAAATAGCAGGCGGATTCCCCTTGTTGTCCTGTTTGTTTCCAAGGGCGTGTCCTCAAGTTGAATGTGTCTGGAATGGTAATTGACCACAGTGTGAACCTGCAATCAGTCGCATATCCTTAATCCGGTTGTCGCAAAGCATATAGAGAAAATACGGACGCTGCCTTACTCTCTGTTGCTGGCTTGATAAACAATCTCGCAGAAGGACGGCAAGTGCTCCTCATTTCGTTTCGCAGACTATTCATAGGGTTACTGGTGCTTTTTTGTTGTTCTTTGGCACTGGCCGAAGATGATGTGTCTGACCCGTCTCGCTTAAGTGGATTTTTCTTCGACCCTTCACATGATGGCGAGGGCTTTGTCATTGATGTGCTGCCCACGGGCGGCGTCACGGTTTACTGGTTTACCTACGATTCCGAGGGAAACCAACGATGGTTCCTGGGCGTTGGCCAGTTTGACGATCACTCAATTCATGTTGATGAGTGGATTGTGACGAGCGGCGGGCGGTTCGGGGAAGAATTTGTTTCCGAAGATGTGGAATTCAGCGTGGCGGGTGATGCTGATTTTGTCATCAATGACTGTGACCATATGACCGTCAACTACACCATCGACGGAAACCCGGGTCAGCAACAATTACAGCGTTTGAGTGGCCTTGCTGATGCTTCCTGCAATGGAATCCGCAGCCACCGTTCGGGCCTGGGCGGTGCTTTCTATGATCCGCAACGCAATGGTGAAGGCATCGTGCTTCATGTCATCGATGAACGGCGTGCACTGCTGGTCTTCTTCGGTTATGACCAGCATGGCGAACAGATGTGGGTGCTCGGCGACGGCGAGATCGAGGGTGACGAACTTGTGTTTCAAGCCCCCTTTTCCACGCGCGGCGGACGGTTTGGCCCGGATTTCAACCCGGATGATGTCGTTCAGCTTCCCTGGGGTGGTATGCGACTCTCGCTGGCCTGTGACAGCAATGATTTTTTCTACCAGGCCCTGGATCCCGAATTGGGTACCGGGCAGCTAAACCTGGAGCGCTTGTCCGGGCAGGCTGGTGTCCTGTGTGATGAAGGCTCAACTTTTGAATTGCCAAAGCTCAGTTGTAATGAATATCAGCGTGAACTGCTCACCAGTGGGTACCTGTCAGGCGGGTCTCTTAATCGCATTATTCCCAACCAGGAACTAACGCCCGCTGCCGATTGTGCACCGGCATTGCATCAGTTCCAGGGAGAGCTGCACATTACCGGGGGAAGTTACAGAATCTCCGGTGCTGATGGAAACAGTCAAAGCACCTTTCCTGATTTGCGTGTCGATTTCACATCAGTGGAAGACCGAATTGTATCCATCAACCCGGATCTGATTCGCAGCCGGACAAACAATGAGTGGCGATATGTGTTTGGAACCGGACAGAGCTGGTCGGAGCCTGGTGATGATGGCTGGTCCCGGGCCGCGATTCCGTTCACGATGTCACATTTTCAATGGAATGCGGCACGTCATGGGCTATTCAGTTTTCTTTACCGCGAAAATGAAATCAGCCGCGTTCAATTCCAGGTCACCCAGGAAAATATTCCATGGGAGGATGACCTTGATTATTACGGAAGGCTCGACGCGCGTTTTACCACAGCTGAACCGGAAAAAGCTTATGTTAGCGAGCGCGCCTGGCGAAGGGACATGGCGATGCGATTTGAGACCGCGCCATGGCCTGATCTGCCTGACATCGTCAATTCTTTCGCGCTCATTGATTTCAATCGCGATGTTCCTGAGCACAAGCTTAGTCAGGCGGGCGTGCTGCTGGACGATATGCTTTATCTGCAACCTGCTTTTACCCGTTCCGGCACTCACCCTTATCCGGAGGAAATGCGTCACGGTGCATTCTCGGTTTCCAAGACTGCCGGTGGTGCTGTGGCCTTGCTCTACCTGGCCCAGGCCTATGGCCCGGAGGTCTATGATGAGCTGATTCGAGACCATATCAATGTAACCGCCAGTCACAATGGCTGGGACAATGTCACTTTTGGCGATACTTTGTCCATGGTCACGGGTGTTGGTGATGCTGCACCATTTCCCACGGCAGACGCGACTTTCGCCGACGAAAACGCCGATTCCAATCCCAATTGGCAAACATTCAATTATTCGTCTTTTCTGAATGATCGCCTTGAAGGTGCTTTTGGATTTGGCAATTTCCCCTGGGGTCCGGCAGAAGTGATGCGCTATAACTCTGCTCACACAATGATCCTTGGCGTTGCCCTTGATAACTACCTGAAATCAAAAGAAGGGCCCGATGCTGATTTGTGGAACACCCTTAATCGTGAAGTCTTTCAGCCGATCGGGATTCGCTGGCTGCCATCCATGCGATTGAATATTGACGCGGAAACACCGGGGCCGGTACCCATGGGTTGGGGCCTGGTGCTGAGTATTCATGATGCAGCCCGCGTGGCCGAGTTGCTTCAAAACGATGGCGAATTTAACGGCCAACAGCTGCTTCACCGGGAGATGACCCGCCGCACGATGCGAAAGGATCTGGATTTTGCATGGCGAACATCGGCATGGACCCAGCTGAGAATCGATCGATGGGTGCCAACGCAATATCTTTATGGCACCTGGTCATCCGGAGTCTCCGTCAGCCCTGGGTGCCAGCTGATCGGTTCACGCATGGAGGGGCTGGGCGGTAATTTTGTAGTCATGATGCCCAGCGGCGTGAATTTATTCCGGTTTGCTGATGCTGATGTTTATGACCCAGGTGCCCTGATGGTGACCGGTGAGCGAATTCGGTCCAGTTGTTCGCCCTGACAGATTCTCGTCACCAAACATTCGAAAAACAGTTCGTCGAGCCAGCCTCGGGTAGAATCGCGTGGGCGAATCAATTTATGACGTTTCTTTTCATTAATGATTCAAGTGAGTCCGGTAGTATGCCGTTAAACGAATTTCGGAAAAATCATGCGAATTTCTATTGTTGGGAGTGGATACGTTGGCCTCGTTAGTGGAGCCGGGTTTTCGCAGGTTGGGCACCATGTTTTGTGCATGGATCGCGATGCAGAGCGGATCGAGCAGTTAAGGCAGGGCATCACACCCATTTTTGAGCCCGGCCTGAGTGAAATGCTGGCAGAAAACCTGTCGCAGAATCGCCTCAGTTTTACAACGTCCATTGAAGACGCGGTCGACCACGGCGAGATCCTGATGATTGCAGTGGGTACGCCCGCTGATGAAGACGGCTCAGCTGACCTGAGCCATGTTCTGGCTGTGGCCGGTGATATTGGCCGTCATGTGAACAAGCCACTGCTTGTGGTGGTTAAATCAACTGTTCCGGTTGGGACCTGTCACCGGGTTAAAGTTGAAATCGACCGACAGCTTGAAGCGCGCGGACTGGAACTGGAAGTGGCCGTTGCTTCCAATCCGGAGTTTTTGAAAGAGGGCGCTGCCATCTCGGATTTCATGAAACCCGATCGAATTGTCGTCGGGACTGACCAGGAGAATTCAGTTGAACTGCTGCGCGAACTTTATGCGCCATTTAATCGCAATCACGAAAAACTGCTGGTGATGGATATCAAGTCATCCGAAATGACCAAGTACGCAGCCAACACCATGCTGGCCACCAAGATCAGCCTTATGAACGAGATGGCCAATATCGCTGCCGAGGTGGGTGCTGATATTGAGCAAGTGCGCATTGGCATTGGTTCTGATCCGAGGATCGGATATTCATTTATCTATCCGGGTGCCGGCTACGGCGGTTCCTGTTTTCCCAAGGATATTCGCGCCCTGTCTGCGACAGCCCGCCAGCATGGTTATGAGGCGAGATTGATTCATGCCGTAGATACGGTAAATGACAGGCAGAAAAACATACCATATCAACTACTTGAAAAACATTATCAAGGTGATTTATCAGGTAAGAAAATTGCGCTTTGGGGCCTGGCTTTCAAGCCCAACACGGACGATATGCGGGAAGCGCCTTCGATTAACTTCATCAATTCTGTTCTTGATGCAGGTGGCCAGGTCTGCGCGCATGATCCACAGGCCGCCGATGAGGCCACGCATCGTTTCGAAGGCCGGGATGGGTTCACGGTAGTGGACGACCCGTATACCGCAATCGACGGTGCCGATGCCCTGGTATTAATGACAGAATGGCGGCAATACTGGGCGCCGGACTTTCAGAGAATGTCCGGGGAGATGAACCAGAAAGTCATCGTTGATGGCCGAAACATCTGGTCACCACAGCGGGTCAGGCAGCGTGGTTTCAGTTATTACGCCATCGGTCGTTCCTGACCCGGCGACACCCGAATCAACCCATTGGTATCAATGACCCAACTCGTTAAACTCGTCTGATGCAATTTGAAAAACTGACTTTTGATAATCTGAAGACTCTGGTTGGCTGGGCCCAACAGGAAGGATGGAATCCGGGGCCATATGATGCCCGGGTTTTCTGGGAAACAGATCCGGACGGATTTTGGGGCTATCGTGAAGAGGGAAAACTGATCGCGGGTGGTGCGCTGGTGTCCTATGACGGCCTTTTCGGATTTATGGGACTGTTTATCGTCCATCCTGATCATCGCTCAAAAGGGATTGGTCGGGAACTCTGGTACCAGCGCAGGGATATGTTGCTTGCGCGACTGAACGAGGACGCAAGCATTGGCATGGACGGGGTATTGGACATGCAGCCTTTCTACGCGAAAGGGGGCTTCGAGATCGCTTACAGGGATGAGCGGCACGGACGGACTGGTGAGGCGATGTCGCTTGATCCTGCCATTTCGCCGGTGGATGCAACAGATTTCGAATCCATTTCACACTATGATGAAAAGTGTTTTGGCTTTCCCCGACCACAGTTCCTCAGACCCTGGTTGAAGGTTCCTGGAACAAGAGCCCTCAAGTTTGTTCTGGAAGATGAAATGAAGGGCTTTGCAGTTCTGAGAAAGGCACATGTCGGGTACAAGATCTGTCCCTTGTTTGCTGACAATTTGATGGTTGCAGAGGAACTCTACAAAGCATGCCTGAATTCCGTACCTGGCGAGCCGGTGTACCTGGACATTCCCATGGCCAATCCCGATGCGGTTGCGCTGGTAAATAAATTCGACACTGAATACGTGTTTGAGTGTGCGCGGATGTATCACGGGCCCGCACCCCGGGTGGCACTGGAGAAGGTATTTGGCATTACGACTTTTGAACTGGGTTAAACAGCCAGGCAAGACGTCGCGCAGTCTCACCGGACGATATACTTTCGGCGAAATGAAAATCAAAGCTCAATGTATGTTCTCGGTTCGATCATGAGGCATATCTGTCGATTGGCCTTGTGGCCTGGATTGTTGTTCATATTCTTTTCGGGGTTTTCAGAGGCACAATCCGGGCAACCCCTGGCAGACGCCACACCCCGTTATGCCGTTTATTACAACAGCGATGCGACCCCGCTCTCTGCCGTGCGCAAGAGTGACTATTCTCATGTCATCCTTTCGTTTGTCCGGGTTGTGGCGGATGACGCCGGAAAGCTGGTCATCATGCCGCCGGAGCACATGCTAGGACAATGGAAAAGTGTTTCCGCACTGAAGTCTGCCGGAAAGACCGTAATGATTTCTTTTGGCGGTGGACTGGCCGATACTGCAGAGTACACCGCCCTGGTCGGACGTGAACCCGAGGTCGCCGAGTTGCTGGCAAGCTGGGTTGAGTCAAAAAACCTGGATGGAATTGATATCGACTTTGAGGCGGATGCAATGTTTCACCAGGAGCGTCAACCGAACGTCGGAAATGGCCGCGAGTTTCTTATCGATCTTACCAGGGCATTGAGGCAACACCTTCCTGCGCCGCGATATCTTCTTAGCCATGCGCCGGAGCCTCCCTTCCTGGATCCAGACTGGCACAATGGCCCATACCTGGATGTACTGGCAAATGTTGGTGACCAGATCGACTGGATTGCAGTTCAGTATTACAACAACGGGACCTATGACAACCCGGTTCCCGGTACTTCCGAAATAGCCAGGACAGACACGACTTACGCGGGCCTGACTGACGCATCAGGACATCTGCAATGGCCGCCTCGAAAGGTCATGGTGGGCAAGCCGATCTATCATGCGGATGCGAGCAATGGGCACCTGAGTCCGGATGATGTGATCAGCCAGATCATCAAGCCATTGATTGAAGTCTATGGCGCTGACTTCGGTGGTTTGGTCGGGTGGCAGTATTCTGACCTGACAGACGATCACCGTGCATGGAATTATCGGGTTGGCAGGGCGCTGAAGCGCAAACATAAAAATTAATCAATTCACCAATCAGGGCAGGTATGAATGGCAAACCCAGAACATCAATCAATAATCGACCAGGGCGTTGAAGCCTGGAACGCCTGGCGCGAAGCAAATGAGGATGTTCTGCCGGATCTGAGCGGTGCGGACCTTTTTGAAGCAAGGCTCTCAAGGGTCAATTTCTACTGTACCAACCTCACCAATGCCAATCTTTGCGGTGCAGACCTCAGTCATTCCAATCTGAAAGGCGCTGACCTTGAGGGTGCTGATCTTGAACGGGCCAATTTGAATTGGGCTGACCTGATGGCTGCCAATCTCTATGTTGCAAATCTTCGCCAGTCCCACATCGCTTTTGCCAACCTGACCTATGCCAGGACGAGTGGTGCTGAACTGTTTGAGGGAGATCCGGATCATCTGGAAATCCTGGAAAGTGGCGTAGAAGCCTGGAATGCCTGGAGAAGTGAAAACAAGGGCCTGGTTCCCGATCTGACAGGCGCGCACTTTTACCAGACCGAATTTCACAACATCGATCTTAAAGGTGCGATTTTGCGACGGGCCATTTTTGATGGTTGCTGGTTTTTTGGCGCAGACTTCACTGGTGCGGACCTTGAAGGTGCACGCCTTGCGCGAAGCGACCTGGGTGGCGTGAATTTTTCAGAAGCAAACCTTTCTCGCGCCTGGCTGAGTCTGTGCGGCATGTCCCTTGCCAAATTCAATTCAGCCAGTCTCACCTTTGCCACCCTGCATGAAGCCTCGGCGACCGAGACCAGCTTTAACGGGGCGGATCTTCACGAAGCAGATCTGTGGGGCGCTGATTGTTACAAGGCTGATTTCACAGGCGCAAACCTGGCATTGGCCAATCTGCTGCTGGTCAATCTGGCAGAAGCAAATTTAACCGGGGCAGACCTGAGGGAAGCCTGCCTGGATCGAGCCAGTCTGTCAGAGGCCAACCTGAGTGATGCAGACCTGACAAAAGCCAGCTTGCAGGTCACGACGATGGTGCAAACCAATCTGGCCGGGGCATCGCTTTCGGGTGCCTGTGTCTACGGTATTTCAGCCTGGGGATTGAATCTGGATGAAGTGAAAGACCAGGAAAACCTGTGCATTACTCCCCACGGGGAAGCGGCCGTTATGGTTGATAACCTGGAAATGGCGCAGTTCACATACCTGTTGCTCAATAATGCCAAGATTCGTAATGTCCTTGAAACGGTTGCTAAAAAAGGTGTCCTGATTCTTGGCCGTTTTACTCCCGAGCGCAAAGAGGTGCTTGACGCGGTCAGGGCAAAGCTCAGGGAGCTTGGGTTCGTGCCGATCATGTTTGATTTTGAAGGCGCCAAAAGCAAGGACTTCACTGAAACCGTCAAGATCCTGGGTGGCATGAGCCGCTTCATCATTGCCGATATCACCATGCCCAAATCAAGTCCATTGGAACTGCAATCGACAGTGCCCGATTTCATGATTCCTTTCGTGCCCATCATCTGGGAGGGCGAAGAGCCGTTTTCCATGTTCAGCAACCTGCAGAACAAGTACGACTGGGTATTGGATGTGCTTGAATACCGCGATGCTGACCAACTGGCCACTGTCCTTGAAAAAGCGATTGTTGAGCCCGCCCTCGAAAAGGAATCGCAACTCCTGCCGCGCAAAACTGAAGAGACCCGAAAACGAAAAGCGGAAGATTATTTGTCGTAGTAAAGTAACCGCCACCTGAAATGATCCGGAGACGCTCAATGCGTTTGATTCTTTGCTCAATGGGGCTGTTTTTCGCCCTGAATATTCACGCCCAGCAGGATTTCGAATTCTGGCCTGATGCCGAATACGATCCTTCCATTCCAACCATTGAGTCGGTCCTCGGTCATGCGCCGGGTGAGCGTATCAGCTGGCATCATGAAGCCATCCGGTATTTCGAGGCACTTGCCACCGCGCAACCCAATCGGGTTGAGATTCATCGCTACGCCGAAAGCTGGGAAGGGCGTGAGCTCATTTACGTTGTTTTGACCTCAGAGGAGAATCTTGCGCGAATCGACGAGATCAAGAACAACATGCAAGCCCTGCGTAATGCCGATGTTACGAATCGAGACACGGCCGAACGAATCGTCGCTGATGTTCCAGCGGTGACCTGGCTGAGTTATGGCGTGCATGGCGATGAAATCTCATCAACCGATGCTGCCATGTTGACGGCATATCACCTGCTGGCAGCCCAAAATGATGATCGTGTCGAGGGCATCCTTGAAAATTCGGTTGTGGTGATTGACCCGGTGCAAAACCCTGATGGCCGGGATCGTTTTATCCATGGCTTCGAAATTGCGGAGGGATTGAAGCCGGACCCATTCCGATACAGCGCCGAGCATGATCAACCCTGGCCAAGCGGGCGGGTCAATCACTACCTGTTTGACATGAACCGGGACTGGTTTGTCATGACACAACCGGAAACCCAGGGTCGTGTTGCTGCCTTGCAGGAGTGGTATCCGATTGTGGTGGTTGACCTGCATGAAATGGGCGGTGACCAGACCTATTATTTCGCCCCGGCGGCGGAACCTGCTAACCCGCATGCAACAGCGACCCAGGCTCAGCAGCAGGAGTTATATGGACGGAATAATGCCAGGTGGTTTGACCGATTTGGTATTGATTACTTCCATAGCGATGTTTTCGATGATTTTTACGCGGGTTATGGAAGCTCCTGGCCTTCATATTTCGGCGCAACCGCGATGACCTATGAGCAGGCGGGAGTCGAAGGGCTGATTTTCCGTCAATATGATGGCAATGAGTGGTCCTATGCTGAGTCAGTTCGGAATCATTTCGTGACATCGTTGGCCACAGCAGAAACTGCGGCGACAAATCGCCAGCAACTGCTGCGTGATTTCTACAATTACCAGGTATCAGCGATAGAAGAGGGTGGGTCTGAAGATGTCCGTAGCTATATCATCCCCCGCCAGGCTGATCAGGCTGGTGCCAACCGAATGGTGGGCCGTCTGGTTCGGCAGGGCGTGAAAGTGGGCATTGCCGACAATGATTTTTCAGCTTGTGGTGAAGACTATCCAGCTGGCAGCTACGTCATTGATCTGGCGCAGCCAGGAAAACGCCTGGTGCGAACATTGCTGGATGCAGAGGTTTCCATGGCCCCGGATTACCTGCAGGAACAGGTCAGCCGGCGCGCTCGTGGTGTTGAAACACAAATCTACGATGTCACCGCCTGGTCCGTGCCCCTGATGATGAATATCGAAACCAATGCCTGCAACCGGCTTCCATCAGTTTCAATCACATCGGCTGGAAGCGACCTGGTACAGGAACCAACACTTCCGGAGTCTGAAGCGAAAGTCGCTTACCTGGTGCCATGGGGTGAAGCGACAGCAGTAAGATTTATGTCGCATGCATTGCAGGCAGGTCTGAGAGTCAAGAGCAGCGACGAAGCATTCACTTTGAATGGAATCCGTTACCCGGGTGGCACGGTGATCATTGATATTGCAGATCAAGCCAACGATGTCCATCAAAAGGTTCGTGATATTGCCAGGTCGTCGGGTGCGCATATTGAAGCCATTGACACTGGCTGGGTGTCTGCTGGTCCCAGCCTTGGGTCTGACAGGGTTGTTCGACATAACGTGCCGAAAATCGCATTGGCCTGGGACACACCCACCAGCCCCTACAGTGCAGGGCAAACGCGCTTCATCATCGAACGTCAGTTTGACTATCCGGTGACCGTGATTCGCACATCCCGCATGGCCACCATCGATCTGAATGATTTTGAAGTTCTGATTTTGCCCACGACTTCTGGAGACTACAAAGATGAATTCGGTGAATCCGGAGTTGAAAATCTGCGTGACTGGGTGAACAAGGGTGGCGTTTTGATCGGACTGGGTGATGCCAATGAGTTTCTTGCCGACCCCGCCGTGGACCTGATCTCAATCAGGCGCGAAAACGCCTATCTGCCCGAAGACGAAAAAGTGGACGAAACGGGCGCCGAAGATGAAGAACCCACGGTAGACGGTACATTATTAAGCGGCGAAGAAGACTATCGATCCTCAATCAGGCCCATCCAGGCACCACCGGAAAATGTTTCGGGTGCGCTCCTGAGAGCTGAAGTCACCAACGAGCATTGGTTGGGCGCCGGAGTGGCTTCAACCATAAACGTGCTGGCCCGGGGAACCGGAGTCTATACGCCTTTGCGTCTCGACCAGGGCGTCAATGTTGCCAGATTTGCAGCTGTGGAAAAACTGGTAGCCAGCGGTTTTGTCTGGCCGGAAAACAGGGACCAGCTTGCTTTCAAACCATTTGCAGCGGTGCAGCCATCGGGTAAGGGATTCGTGATTGCCTTTACTTTCGATCCCACGATTCGCGCATACCTGGATGGACTGAATGTCATCCTGATGAATGCCATTTTCAGGGGTGCTGCCCATGCCCGCCCATTGCATTAAAAAAGAAAAACCCAGGTGTTTTTTTGACCTATACTTTGCTTCTTTCCGGCGCATTGTGCGGCTGAATTCTCATCAAGGAATCGAATATGGAACAAGCCCAGAGCCTGCCTTCAGGCCGTCCCGCAAATTTTTTATTTGTGTCGTATGACGGACTGATTGGTGACATTGCCTGGCAGGTATTGAAGGAAGGTCACGAGGTCCGCTATTCGGTCAAGAGTGAAAAGGATCGGGAGGTGGGTTCCGGTTTTGTACCCATGGTTGAAGACTGGCGGGCCGAGGTCGACTGGGCAGACGTCATTGTGTTTGACGACGTGCTTGGGATGGGCGCAGAGGCTGAAAAACTTCGTGCGCGTGGCAAACACGTGGTGGGTGGCACGGCATACACCGACATGCTTGAAGATGACCGTTCCTTTGGCCAGGAAGAGCTGAAAAAACACGGCATATCCATCATCCCATATCGCCATTTTGATGGCTTCGAGGAAGCGATTTCCTTTGTGCGTAATAATCCCGGGCGTTATGTGATCAAGCCTTCCGGAGAAGCCCAGAACCTCAAGGGCCTGCTGTTCGTGGGTGAAGAGGAAGATGGCTCTGACGTTGTCCAGGTTTTGGAGGACTATCACCAGGCCTGGGCTGAAAAAATCCCCAGCTTCCAGTTGCAAAAACGCGTGGTGGGCGTGGAGGTTGCGGTGGGTGCATTTTTTAACGGCAATGAGTTTGTTCACCCGATCAACGTTAATTTCGAGCACAAAAAACTGTTTCCGGGTGACCTTGGGCCCTCGACCGGCGAGATGGGCACCGCGATGTTCTGGTCAGGTCCCAATCGAATGTTCAATCAGACCCTCAGGCGCCTTGAGCCAAAGCTGGCTGAAGAGGGTTATGTCGGCTACATCGATCTGAACTGTATTGTCAGTGCCAACAATATTTACCCATTGGAGTTCACTGCGAGATTTGGCTATCCCACAATTTTCATTCAGCAGGAGGGTATTACCACTCCGATCAGCGAATTGCTTGCGGGACTGGCTTCAGGAGAGCTGAAAAAATTCAAAACCAGGTCTGGCTTCCAGGTGGGTGTGCGAATCGTGGTACCGCCATTTCCATTCAGTGATCCGGAAACTTTCAGGGTCAAGTCCAAGGATACCGTGATTCACTTCCGCAAGGGTAAGGAAGGCGTTCATTTCGAGGACGTTAAGCTGGTCAATGATGAGTGGCTCATCACCGGTTCTTCAGGTGTCATCCTTGTGGTCGTGGGCACTGGCCCCACCATGCGACAAGCACAAAAGCAGGCCTATGCGCGGGTCAGGAACCTGATTATCCCGCATATGTATTACCGCGTTGATATTGGCAACCGCTGGTTCGAAGACAGCGATCGCCTGCACAACTGGGGTTACCTGCGCGAGTCATGATTCACACACTTACATCTGAATCACAGTGCCGTGACGCCTGGCAGGCGCTTTCCCCGCGTCAGCGCGCTTGGGATGAATGGGATCTGATGTTTGCGTTTCATGACGAAGAGCGGTTCCAATTTCACTTCCTGACACATGAACGTGGCGGCCAGATTGATGGATTGATTCCGCTGGTGGAGAACCTGGTTGAAAAGCGGTTTGAGTTATTTGGCGGAAGTTACCCTGATGGCCGGGTACTTTGGCTTCGGCCTGATGATTTTCCCAGGTTTTATGAACAACTTCCTGAAAATACAGTATTTTTCGATCTGAGTGGCCCCTGGGTTGATGGTCTCCTCAATACTGTTTCTGAGTACACAGAAAACTTTACGGAACAGGATGACCGCTTTTTTTTGATTCCAGCTAAGTTCGACCATGATTTCGTTAACCACATCAATACTTTTTCCACCGACAAGCGCAAGGGTTTCCTCTACGACCTGAGAAAGATTCGCGAAAAAGGCCCGGTCCTGCATTGGAGCGATGAAGATGCATCCGACCTGTTCATCAGGCTTTCCAATCTGCGCTTCGGGGCAGAATCAGATTATGCCGATGAGTCAAACCAGGCCGAATTGCGGCGTGTCATCCGGGAACTGAAAGCCCACAACAACTTGCGCACACTGGTGATAGAGATGGACGGCCAACCACATGCGGTGTCCATGACAGCTCACTATGGCAAATCAATGGTGGCGCTCTATTCGGCCAGCAATATGGAATACAAAAACCTTGGCAAACTGCTGAACGTGGAGACCATCCAGGAAGCCTGTCGTCTTCGCGTGGATGAAATCAGTTACATGACCGGCATGACATGGAAAGCGGCATGGAAGATGGACAACGAACCCTGCCGGACTTTCAGGAAACCGGCCAGACCACCTGCTTTGCCAGCTTCACCCGAAAACTCGAATCCGTAGTGCAGTATTGGGGTTAGGCATGGATTGGCAGGAATTTCGGTCCCGCCCTGTACTTTCAACTCTGTTCGATGTGATTGTGCTTGTCGGAGTCATGGTGGCCATTCATGCCTGGCAAACACGTGACCTGCCACTGGCTGAACCAGCGCCTGCCCGGCCACTGTTAACCCTGAAGGGTGATGCAGCACAATCGCCGATCCAGGAAGGCGAGGTGGGCGTGGTGTATTTTTTTGCACCCTGGTGTCATGTCTGTCGCGCCAGTATGGGTAATCTGGATGATCAGGTTGCTGATGGAAATGTGGCCTGGGCGAGTGCGATAGCGCTTGATTATGAAGACACCCGGTCGGTGGAAAACTTCGTTGAAGAAGTGGGCATTTCTTTCCCGGTATTGATGGGGCAGGGGCAGGAAGTGATTGATTGGGGTATCAGGGGAT
>Ga0102946_1000035_pt1 | contig 48454 bp, 40 predicted proteins | sample SalPon2A_A_D1_MG_FD_78209 | JGI IMG/M metagenome (GOLD analysis project Ga0102946, IMG submission 78209) | Soil microbial communities from South San Francisco under conditions of wetland restoration - Salt Pond MetaG R2A_A_D1_MG | ecosystem: Environmental > Terrestrial > Soil > Wetlands | place... | reverse complement strand
GCGCCCCATCGTCATCCCGGAAGCGCTTTAGCGCTATCCGGGATCAGGCCCGCAATGGTGCGAGCTCTTCTCGTAGCTGCTTTCTCGCCCGGTGCAGGTAGACTTTTACCTGCGACATGCTCAGGTCCAGCGTGCCTGCTACCTCGGCATAACTGTGTTGCTGGACGTCCCTGAGAACCACCAGTGAGCGATACGGCTCATTCAGTGCCTCTATGGCAGCCTTGAGACGTCTTCCGGTATCACGCTGCTCGAGGTCCTCCATCGGTCCAGGTGCATCGCTTGCCTCAGCCTGGCCCTGCAAATCGCCTTCCGGCTTCCGGCGTCGGATTCGGTCAAGGCACCCGTTGCGTATCACTCTCATCAACCAGGGTTTGGCTTTCTCCTGGTCGATACGGTCCTGGTGATGCCAAAGCTTTACGAAAGATTCCTGGCAGACGTCCTCGGCTTCAGCATGATCACGCAACATGTAACGCGCCAGCGTCCATGCCTGATCCTGGTATTCCTCTACCCATTGACGAAACTGCTTACTCATCTCATGAGCATATACGCATGAAGTAAGATTTTGTTACAGCGAGATGTTCCGGGTGGGCGTGCTACGCGCGTTCAGGTGCTGCTGAGATCAGTTAGGAAAAATTTAGTTGAAAAGGGCTGCAATTCAGCCTGCGACAAAACGTTTCGGAATATTTTCGTATCAATTTAGTCTGCCCCGCGTAGAGAGTTTTCATGACCACACCTAGTCTTTTTACTGACACCAGCCGCAAAAATTTTACTCGCAGTAAGGAGCAACATATGTCGAACAAACTTGATTTCTGGCAATGCATACTCATCAGCATTGTGCTTGCAGGCGCTTCCACGACAGTGCTGGCACAACACTCAAGCAAGGCCAATGCTCACTACCTCTGGGACCCAAATGCGGTTGTCGGGCAAACCACTTTGGATCGCAGCCCTGAGGGACTCAAAGCAAGCTTCAAACTGAACACAAATGCAAGCTACAACGGCCAGGTCCTGACGCTCTGGATCGTGGTGTTCAACACACCGCAAGGTTGCCTGACAAACCCATGTGGCGCAGCTGACCTTGAAAACCCGGAAGCAGCAGGGGATTTCCTTTACGGTGGAGGCACGATCACCAACGACAATAAGGCAGAGTTCGCCGGCAGCCTCGCAACGGGTGACTCATCAGGTTCGGGCTGGATCGAATTTGGCTTCCCCGAATTCGCGCTGGGCCTGACGGATCCGGAAAATGCAGAAGTTCACTTGCTGCTTCACAGCCATGGCCCCGCCAGCAGTGGTACTGACCTGGGTGACCAGATTTCATCCTATTTTGGCGGTTGCACGGTTTTCCTGGGGGACGCAGCCGGGTTTGCTCTTGGTCCGGAAGATGTGCCGGATGAGGCAGGAGAGTGCTCAACTACAATTGTATCAATTCACATGCCCTGATCATGGTGTACCGGTTCAGCGCAACCTGGTTAACTCTCACGTGTCGTCATAGGGTCCGCGCAAGCGGGCCCTGGCTCGTTGAGTCGAATCGGTAGAGCTCCGGATGTCGTTCCAGATGATCACGCAACCTGGCCACAACCTGTCGGTTAAAATCATCCTTCAGAAGTTCTTCAGTGGCCTCCAAAAATGGAGGCCAGCGCTTATCGGCATGTAAGTTTTTTAACAGTGGTGTGTTTCTCAGACCCGCCAGTTCTGACCGCAAGGACCAGTTGAGCGGTTGCTCCGGCAAGGTTTGTATTGCCAGATCCAGCGATTCAAAAGCAGCGTCGAGATCACCGCGCATGGCGTACACGGTGGCCAGGCGGAAGGCCCCCACCTCGGCTGGCAAAGACACAAGCCGCTGTAGCGCCTTTTCGGCAGATTCGTAATCACCCTGCATGTGACCCTGAATGGCAAGCGTTAAATCCAGGTCCGGTCCCGGCTTTATTGCGGCCATCAACTCCCTGGCTGATTCGAGGTCTCCCTGGATGATCCTGATCCATGCAAGCGTCCGGCTCTCCCGCCTCCCTGGATCCGGGATCAGGTCAATTGTTTGCGTCAGGACATCCTCCGCTGCTTCAAGGTGATTCATGCTGAAGAGAAAGATTGCAAGATTGGCTCGAAGAGAGGCGCTCAGAGGGTCGAGGGCGACAGCTCGCCTCATAAACGGCAGGGCAAGCGTCGCCTCTCCTGATTCGAAAGCAACCCCGGCCATCATCGCCTGGACCACCGCATGGTTATGTCCCAGCGGCATGGCTCGCTCAATAAAATTCATGGCTTCAATCGTATTGCCAACCTCCAGCTTTATGTACGCCATCCGCCACAATGCTTCCGGGTTTTCTGGATCATGCAACAGGGCCTGATTCAGGGCATTCTGGATCAATACAGTGGCTTCGTCCGGACCAAGACGCACCTCTGGTGAGAGGTTCCGGGCGCTCATTCGCAGATTGATTGTGGCCGCCAGGGACGCCCATGCATCGGCGAACCCCGGATCGATCTCCAGTGCGCTTTCGAAACTGGTCTGCGCCCGAAGGATGTCACCCTCGCTGCGACGGCCGTAGAACAAACGTCCACGTGAATAGGCCTCCCAGGCCTCTGGCGCCGGTGTGTTCACAGCACGGTAATCACCCTGATCCCCATCACCCACCAATTGCACATGCAGCACATTTGCCAATTCCCGCGCAATTCGATCCTGCATCTCGAAAATGTCGCCCATCTGCTCCTCATAAGTTTCTGACCAGACATGGGCGCCGGTTTGGCCATCGACCAGCTGAGCGGTCACCCGCACCCGCTCGCCCGACCTGCGAACACTGCCTTCCAGCACATGCGCAACATTGAGTTGTCTTGCGATGATCCTGACATCCGGGGCTTCTGGCTTGAAAGAGAACGAGGAGGTTCTGGCAATCACGATTAATTCCTGTGTTTGCGCGAGCAGATTCAGGATTTCCTCGGCAATCCCATCGGCCAGAAATTCCTGGTTCCCCGACTCGCTCATATCGGCAAACGGCAGTACAGCAATTGAAGAGGGTGGTGGTTCCCAGTCACCTGCCTGAGGTATCACCGTGACAACGTCGGACCCGGCGCGCCACCAGGTGGCCGCTATGGCAAGGGCCAGGAAAACCAGTGCAGCGAGGGTCCACCTTGACGGAAGCCGGCTCTGTTTTTGCAGTGCCTTTGGTTCTGGATTGTCTTCGTTTTCATGAGAATAGTGAACCTTGACCTCGGCCTCAAATCGATAGCCACGCCGGGGAACGGTTCGAATGATTTCCCTGCCGTCATCACCCAGCGCCCTTCTGATTTCAATCAGGCACTGTGTAAGAGAATCATCGGTGACGACAAGACCAGGCCAGACTGCTCCCAGCAACTCTTCACGACTGAGCAGTTGGCCGGCATGCAAAACGAGCTGATGAAGCACCTCAAACGACTTGGGGCGAACAGGAACAGGTTCCTCGCTCCGAAACAACGCACCACGGGTTAAATCGAGCCGAAATAACCCGAAAGAATAGGCGATGACGCCCTCTTCTGAGCGTTCCGCTGAGTTCGAATGACCTTCAGCCAATGGCACGACCTTCGCTGGTATCTTCTGTCCAAATACTACTCTTTGGGTGGTTTTGTTTCTTTAAATGTACGCCAAATGGGCTGAAATCGCGTTCCTGACTTGAATTTTCAGGCCTACAACACCACTTCCCGAGTCAGGCTGAAAAGGTGTTCGCACCTTCAGACACTAAGTGCTACCGGGCAGGGAAACCTGGACCGGATATTAATTCAAACAAGTTTGAGTTTTGGGAGATTTCAATGAAACTTCGTCCTTTACATGATCGCGTGATCGTAAGACGCATGGAAGAAGAACGCGTTTCTTCCGGCGGCATTGTTATTCCGGACAACGCGACAGAAAAACCCGTTCGCGGAGAAATCATCGCCGTGGGTAACGGCAAAGTGCTCGAGTCCGGTGACCAGCGCGGCCTTGACGTTAAGGCTGGCGACACGGTTCTGTTCGGAAAGTATTCGGGTACCGAAGTCAAAGTGGATGGCGAGGAACTGCTTGTCATGCGCGAAGACGACATTATGGCTGTAATTGACGATTAATTGGCTTGCTTAAAGCTAAAGAGGATTCAAGACAATGAGTGCTAAAGACGTACGATTTGGAGAAGACGCCCGCAACAAGATGATGTCGGGCGTTAACACCCTGGCCAACGCGGTCAAGGTAACACTCGGTCCCAAGGGCCGAAACGTGGTTCTCGACAAGAGCTTCGGCGCGCCAACCGTCACCAAAGATGGTGTTTCGGTTGCCAAAGAAGTTGAACTCGAGGGCAAATTTGAAAACATGGGCGCGCAGATGGTCAAGGAAGTTGCTTCCAAGACTTCTGACGTTGCCGGAGACGGAACCACCACTGCGACCGTGCTGGCCCAGGCCATGCTGCGTGAGGGCCTCAAGGCCGTTGCAGCCGGCATGAACCCGATGGACCTGAAGCGCGGCATCGACAAGGCTGTTTCTAAAGCGGTTGAATCGCTGGAAAGCCTTTCCACCCCGTGTACAGACAACAGTGCCATCGCACAGGTTGGTTCAATCTCTGCCAACTCCGACACCGAAGTGGGTGAAATCATTGCTCAGGCGATGGAGAAAGTTGGTAAGGAAGGCGTGATCACGGTTGAAGATGCTTCCGGACTGGCCAATGAACTCGACGTGGTCGAGGGCATGCAGTTCGACCGCGGCTACCTGTCACCCTACTTCATCAACGACCAGTCGACCATGAGCGTTGAACTGGACGATCCTTACGTGCTGCTGCATGACAAGAAGATCAGCAACGTTCGTGACCTGCTGCCGGTTCTGGAAAATGTTGCCAAGGCTGGTCGCTCACTGCTGATCATCGCTGAAGATATCGAAGGCGAAGCGCTGGCCACGCTGGTCGTGAATAACCTGCGCGGCATCGTCAAGGTTGCCGGCGTGAAGGCGCCTGGTTTCGGCGACCGTCGCAAGGCCATGCTGGAAGACATCGCCATCCTGACCGGCGGTACTGTCATTTCTGAAGAAGTAGGCCTCAGCCTCGAGAAAGCCGGACTGGATGACCTGGGTTCTGCCAAGAAAGTGCAGATCACCAAGGAAAACACGACCGTCATCGACGGGGCCGGTTCTCACGATGACATCCAGGGCCGGGTCCATCAGATCCGCGCCCAGATCGAAGAGTCCAGTTCTGACTACGATCGCGAGAAGCTGCAGGAACGTGTTGCCAAGCTGGCTGGCGGTGTAGCCGTCATCAAGGTTGGCGCCGCGACCGAAGTCGAAATGAAAGAAAAGAAGGCTCGCGTAGAAGATGCCCTGCACGCGACCCGCGCCGCTGTGGAAGAAGGCGTGGTTCCCGGTGGTGGCGTTGCTCTGGTTCGCGCCCTGGGTGCTATTGCAGACCTGAGAGGTGACAACGAAGACCAGAACATGGGCATCACCATCGCGCGTCGTGCCATGGAAGAGCCTCTGCGCCAGATCGTCACCAATGCCGGCGCCGAAGGCTCTGTTGTCCTGAACGCTGTCAAGGCGGGTGAAGGCAACTACGGCTTCAATGCGGCTAACGGTGAATTCACCGATATGATCGAAGCCGGTATTCTTGATCCGACCAAGGTTGTCCGTTCTGCATTGCAGAATGCTTCATCCATTGCCGGCCTCATGATCACCACCGAGGCGATGATTGCGGAGATTCCGAAGGAAGAGCCAGCAATGCCGCCGGGCGGTGATATGGGAGGCATGGGAGGAATGATGTGATTTGAGCGCAGCTCAAATAACGTCATAGACGGTAAGACTAAGAAGGCCCTGCAATTGCGGGGCCTTTTTTTATCCGGTTCGCGCCTGAGCACAAATCAAAAGTCTTCACTTAAATCCGTTACAAACGGCCAAGAGTCATAAGAAAGACCTCGCGAAAGCGAGGCCTTTCTTTTTGGGGTGTTGTGAACGGATTCGTGCTGGTCATTACCGAACCGTGATGCTGGCGCCCAGCACACTGGCATCAGTATCAAAATCATGATCCTCCAGGTCTACATGTTCGATGGTCAGGCCATGATTGCCGCGTTTCGCACCGGTAACCTCAAAGTAGGCATATCCACTCATTGAAGTGACATCCAGCAAAGTGGCGCTGGTCCCGTCCGGATTCGTCCAGGCCGCAGTGACGATGGCCCCGGCTGCGGAAGAGCCGTCCTGGTCTCGAACCTGCACAAGCGCCCGGACAGTACGTTTACCCCGCCGTTTACTCGAACTCATTTCGATGTCGGTAACCCGCGTTGTCAGTGAGACCGGCGGAGGTGGCGTTCTCGGCGCGAAGATGGCCATGTTGACATGAACTTGCCCGGTATAAAAATCCGGAACCCAGATTACTTCGAAGCCCTGGGCATGATCCACTACGCTGTAGAGACCGCCAAACATGTTGTAAGTGACCTCTGCATCGGGATAGGCGGTAATGACCTGGTCCGGCTCCGCTGCCGCCAGCGCAGTATCAATGCCGGCAGTTGTCTGCCAGCCGCTTACTGCCTCATACCAGCGAAGTGCGTGCACAATATCATTCGGGCTGTTGGCGGGGTTTCCACCATTGACACCTCGGTAGCGAACGCTGACTGCACCACCACCTTCAACAGGGAAATTACAGGATCCGCGGTCGCCGGCAGTTTCCGCACTCTGGCAAAAGTCCGGCGCCCCGATTGCGGCTACGACATCTGCACGACTGTCTCCCAGGGCAATGCCGGGAACCCGGTCCCCTTCGACAACCAGCCCGGTAGCCGGCGCTGCAGCCCAGACGACAGAAGTAAATAGCATGTTGAACAGAAAAGCGAATCGAATCAGGAACTGCATGACAGGCGCCCTCCAGGGATTTTTGACGAGCGCAGGCTAGTTGGAAAAGATCACGCAAATATCACAATCGTAAAGCGCCGCGATATAGCGAAAGTAATATCCGGCAAATTGAAATGGTTTTCCTTTGGCCAGTTGGCCTCTGTTTGTACTTACCTTCCCCAACGACGATAGAACCCGCGACCCAGAAACACGAGGGCCAGGGTCAGTATAAATATCCAGAAGAGTCTCTTGGGCCAGGAGTCAAGAACGCGCGTCATCATCACCAGTCGGGCGTGCTGCACCCAGGACAATTCCTTCAGCAACGCTTTGGGTCGTTCGTTACGACGCTCAGCCGGCCGCTGTGCCTGCTCGAAAGCCAGGTCATAGAGTTCAGGGACAAGTGACCTGGCTGCAACAGAATATTTCCAGTTCAAATCCGCCTCCTGAACGGTTTCACGCCAGAAATTGGCAACAAACGGATCTTCAACCACGCTGCCAAGCAGAACCTCGCTCAGCCGCTCATCCACCTCATCCCTCCGTCTCCAGTCCGGTGCGATTGTCTGCAATGGGCCCAACAGGTCCAGGATGATTGCGTGTCGTTGCAGACCACGTGTCGTGCCATCACCCAGCATGTAAGAAACAAATGGGCCCACAAGGCCTTGTGCGCTGTCCACGCTTGTCCAGCCAGGGAAGTGCTCATCCAAAAACCTCACGCAGGCCACGGCCTGCTCAGGGCCTTCCTGCATCAGTTCAACGACGGGTGCCAGGTCTGCCAAATCGACCTGGCTTTCAACTGGACAATCCACCTGCCCTGATTGAGCTTCAAAAGGGCTGGGAACGAAAAACGCATCGGGGTCATCTGCTGAAAGAGGCGCCTCTGATGCCACAACGATGTCGGTGAACAGGAGCAATAGCAGAACGAGTTTCAGGTTCATGATGCTCCACGCAACGCTGAGATCAGGAATCGCCAATATAGGTTTTTAACGCCTCTGCCATGGCTTCAACTTCATGCGGCGCCGACAACAAACCAGCCCACTCAGCATCAGGATTCAGCAGGTGCACACTGATCGAGTGGTCAACGTTGTACCACTCACCGGCTTCGTGCTCCGGGATGACATAGTGTGCACCGAAATCCATGGCAACAGCCCTCAGCTGCTCGTGTTCTCCGCTTACCGTGATGATGGTGTCGCCGAATCGCTCACGATACTGATCAAGAACCTCGGCTGTATCGCGGTCCGGATCCACGCTGATCAGCATAACCTGGGGTAACTGCTCTTCGGGCAACTGGCCCTCAAGTAGCTCAACAACAGTTTTGAGTTTGAACAGCGTGTTCGGACAGATGTGAGGGCACGAGGTGAAGCCAAAGAAGACCAGCGTCCAGGAACCCTGCAGCGAGGACTGGTTAAATTCGCCACCGGTATGGTCATAAAGGGAAAATTCATCCAGGATCTTTGGTTCGGGCAAGCCCAGCAACGGCCCAATCTGGGTCAGGGTTTGCTCATGCTGTGCAGCCTCTGATCTGCCGGACGATTGCGCAAACCAGAAGCCAACAGCCCCGGCCAGTATTGCGACGGAGACAATCAGAATGATTGCTGGTGTTTTGGTGCCTGTTTCCATGAACACATTGTAAATTGACTGAGGCTTATCCGATACCCGAATCGCCCCGTTATACTGCATCAATGTCGCCCAAACCCCATTGGAACCAGACCTGTATTGAACCCGTTCCGGCGGAGGCGCGGCTTGCACACATTCGGTTTTGCAGTCCTTTTGCGGCCAGCCTGATCGACCGACACCCCGACTGGATTGAACAGCTCAGTGCCAGTCACCGTTTTGACGAGATTTCGCCGCCGGATTCAACCCGCGCCAGCGAATGGGTTTCTGCGCATGGACTGGACGATGGACTGCGTGGGTTCCGCAACCAGGAAATGCTCCGCATCATCTGGCGCGATCTGAACGGGCTTGCCACCCTGGGCGAGGTTCTCTCGGATCTGACCACACTGGCCGGGATATGTATCCAGGCGGCGCTCGATGCGCACCAGGGCCTTCTCGAGGAGCGTTTCGGTCAGCCCCTGGATGCCAAGGGACGCCCTCAAAAACTGATTGTCCTGGGACTGGGAAAACTCGGTGGCGGAGAACTTAACCTTTCCTCGGACATAGACCTGATATTTTGTTATCCGTCCGATGGTAAATGCGATGGTCCGCGTTCGCTGACCAACAATGAGTTTTTCTCGAAATTAAGCCGTGAAGTTATATCTTCCCTGAGTGCTGTCCGCGCCGCCGGCTTCTGTTTCCGTGTCGATACACGATTACGGCCATATGGTCAGGTTGGGTCAATCGCCAATCATTTTTCGGCCATGGAGCAGTATTACCAGCGTGAGGGCAGAAACTGGGAACGCTACGCACTGATCAAGGCACGCCCGGTTGCCGGTGATGTTGAAGCCGGAAATCACCTGCTTGAAATACTGCGCCCTTTTGTTTACCGCCGCTATATCGATTTCGGAGCGATTGAAGCCCTGCGTGAAATGCAGACCCTCATTCAGTCGGAAGCCATCCGCGCCGAGCGGGTCTCTGATGTTAAGCGCGGACCCGGCGGGATTCGTGAAATTGAGTTTCTTGCGCAGGGCTATCAATTGCTTCGGGGTGGCCAGGAAACGACACTCCAGACGCCCAGCCTGGCTGAGGCCATGGAGGCGATTACCAGGCTTCAATTGCTCTCTGAAGACCTGGTCAACCGTTTAACCAGTCATTACACCAGCCTGCGATTTATTGAAAACCGGATTCAGGCCATGAGGGACCAGCAAACCCACAAAGTGCGAAAAGGGGAGGACTTTCAGCGACTAAAACAGGGCATGGGAATCAAAAGCGACGAACAACTAACTTCCCGAATTGCACTGATCAGGGCTGAAGTTTCAGCTGCGTTCGATGATTCCTGGGCAGGTTCGGTACATCCAAAGCCTGAGACCGACTCAAGCACCGCCGAAGATCTCGCCTGGCAGCACAGATGGTTGCGCTGGCGGTCATCAGGTCAGGTTGATACCGAAACAGATGATGATCGCGCGGCTTTGCTGAATTCATTCTTGTCCGGTTTGGCAAGGCGCCCTCTTGGGACCAGCGCGGGGCGTCGCCTGGACAGCTTTATGCCCGTCCTGCTGCAACGTTTCGAAAGTCACCCTTTGTCTAACGATGTGGTTGGCCAGTTATTGGACCTTGTCCTGACCGTTTCGCAAAGAAGCGCCTACCTGGCGCTACTGGCAGAAAACCCTCAGGCGCTGGATCGGGCCATTGAACTCTTCGGGCGCAGCCAATGGGTCGCCAGGCGGGTGATTCGGTTTCCGGCGCTGCTGGATGAACTCATTGACCCGGCACTTGGGCACCACATACCTGATCGTGTGGCACTGGAAAAAGCCGCACTTCGAAAAATCCGGCCTGTAGACAAACCCGAAGATGAAGAATCAGCGCTGGCGGGCCTTAATTACCTGAAGCAGGCAACCGGGCTTCGCCTGGCAGTTGCCTGGCTTGAAGGAAGAATTGATGAGACTGAAGTTCAGCTTGCGCTCTCGCACCTGGCCGAGGTCATGATTGGCATGACCATGGAGCTTGCACGCCGACGGCTTGAGCGTCGTCATGGAATCATTGAAAACTCAGCCCTTGCGGTGATTGGTTATGGCTCGCTGGGCGCCCGGGAGCTTGGTTTCAGTTCCGATCTGGACCTGGTTTTTCTGTACCGAGCTGGTGATGGAGAATCGGACGGGGAGCGCCCACTTGCACCGGAGCGATGGTTCGCCCGTCTCGCGCAGAGAATGGTTGGCCTGCTGACAGCCCTGACTCCCTCGGGGAAGCTATATGAAATTGACACCCGTTTACGGCCAAATGGTCAATCCGGACTGCTTGTAAGCAGCATCAACGCCTACTCGACTTATCAGCGACAGGACGCATGGACCTGGGAATCGCAGGCCCTGACCCGGGCGCGTGCGGTGGCGGGAGACCATGATCTGATTTCCGAGTTTCGTGAAATCCGCAGGGAATGCCTTTGCCGAAAACGTGACCGCAAGGAACTGGGCCAGGACCTGATGGACATGCGCGCACGTGTCCGGGAGAGTTTTCCTTCCAGGTCTGGTTCAGCGACAGACACCCGGCACAGCCCTGGCGGCATGGTCGACATCAGCTTCCTTGCCCAGCTGGGTGTCTTGTCACTCGCCCGTGAGTTACCGCAAATCATCGAGGAAACGAGCGTTTCCGGACAGCTTGAACGGCTTCAGATCTGCGGCTGGCTCAATGATGAACAAGGGGCCCTGATTGAGACCCACCTTGCAGAATTGAGGAAAATCCGCCTTTCTGACGAGTTGGCCCCGGATCAACGACCCCCAGATGCTCCGGGGCTTTGTAAAAACGGTTCGACCATTGCTGAAATTTTTGTTCGGCTTGCGAGCGAACACGATCTGCAAAGCCATGAGGATTAAGACGGGAATGCGTGTAGAATAGCGCCCGGAAAGACTTTGGAGAATTTTCGTGTCGCACCCAACCGACGCCACAAACCCTGACCTCGAAACGGCCAGCACCAAGGAAGAATACGAGGTCACTCGGGAAGACCTTCCGCTTTCCTGCCCGATGCCGGATCAAAAACTGTGGAACTCGCATCCACGCGTTTATTTGCCCATCGGCAAAAGCGGCAAGGAACGCTGCCCCTACTGTGGCGCAATTTACCGATTAATCGATTGATCCCGGCAAGATCATCACGCCACATAGTCACCTGGTAAAAAACCCCTGCGTATGAACGAACTGCGCCAGTCATTTTCTCATCATTGGCCGGTATGGCTTGCTTTGCTGTTTATCGCTGTCCTTCCGCTTCGTCGTGAGATGGAGTGGCCATTGAGCATTTTCGCAATCAGCCTGGCATTCCTGGCTACAAAACCCAAAAGGCGTGCAGAAATCCGACAAGCGGCCGGATTTCTTGTGCCATTGTTCCTTTGTATCTGGGTCCCAATGGTGATTTCCAGCTTTGACTCCCTGGATCCTCAGAAAAGCTGGATGCAGACCATCCCCTCGCTGCGCTTTCTGGCTGCGGCCCTGGCCATTGCTGTCCTCCTGCGTAACGATGATTCGCGCGACCTGTTCCTGCGCATTGGTTGCTGGCTGCTGCTGTTCTGGGCGGCGGATGGGTTTTTTCAGCTGATATTTGGCTTTGACGTCTTTGGCGTCCCAATGCATGAAGACCGTCTCAATGCCATGTTTTACAGTCGATATGCTTCTTACGGCCTGACGCTGGCGATCCTGTCGCCACTGGCGCTGGAGCATATGCGCCGTCATTGGAGCACCCCGGCATGGTTGATTGGTTTTTCGATGATCCTGGGCGCGGTGCTCCTTTCCGGAATGCGTTCTGCCTGGATCATGATGCTGGTGGTAATGGCTGCTTACCTGCTGCCCGTGCTTCGAAAGCCATCCGGCCGAAAACTTGTACTGATTGCGCTTGGTGTTTCGTTGCTCACCCTGGCTGCCGCCTTCGTGGCATCACCCCTGTTGCAGGAGCGATTGAAACTCACCGCGCAGGCTGTCGTGGGCACAGAACAGGCCATCGATGAAGCCAGCTCGTACCGGGTTCCCATATTCACAAATGCACTGGCCATGTACCGCGACCACCCCGTCAACGGGGTTGGGGTACGAGCTTTTCGCAAGGCTTATGTTACCTATGCTGAGCCGGATGACCCTCACTACCTTCCGGGCGGCAACGAGACCCGGGCCCACCAGGCCCACAATTTTGTCCTGGAGTTTATGGCTGATACCGGGACAATTGGGCTGCTGGGCTTTATCGCTGCGCTGGTTTTCAGTTTTCGATACTGGAGGCGAAACCTGACAGATCATGACAGGCAGCAGGCTTATCCATATGCAATTGCACTTCTGGCGATCGTGTTTCCCCTCAACTCCTACTTTGCGTTCTTCGGGGTCTACATGATGTCGGTGAGTTGGGTGCTTGTCGGTTTGTTTGCGGCAGCAATGATGGGCAATCGTTCAGGCAATCCCTGAAAAGGCGCGCAGATAGGCGATCGTGATGATGGCCACCGTGACGATAAAAAATATGCGAATGATGTGTTTCGTCATAAACAGAATTCTCAATTCCCTGCCTGGGCAGCCAAAAAACCTGGTGGAAAGAGCAACCCTATCGGACCCTTCCTGGTTCTGAGTCAGCTTTCAACCAAGCATAACAGGACACGGCGCTGTTGCATTAATCGTAAAACGGTTCTTCGCCCTGAGGCCGCGTTTTGAAGCGCCGGTGAATCCACCAGTATTGATCCGGCACACGCCGAATCTGCTCTTCCATGACAGCGTTCAGTTTTGCCAGGTCTGCATATGCATCACCACTCGCAAAATCCGTGAGAGGCGGAAGTATTCTCAGCAGGTATTTTTTTGTGGTGGGATTAAATTCCGGAAACATGGGTACAACAGCGCAATCGGTCAGTGCCACCAGCTTGTACGTGGCCTCAAGCGTTGCTGTCTGAATGCCGAAGAACGGGACAAAAATGCTCTGTGAGGGGCCGAAATCCTGGTCTGGGGCATACCAGAGAATGCCGCCATCCCGAAGGTAACGAATGACTGAGCGCATTTCGCGCTTGCTCACCATGGCCCGGGCATAGCGCAAGCGCCCACGATTCTGATACCACTCGACCACTTCGTTTTTCAAAGGCCGATACACACCGGTGACCGGTGCCGCCTCGCTGCTGACCCGACCACCAATTTCAAGGCAGGTCATGTGGTTGGTGACAAGCAACACGCCTTTACCGGCTTCCTCCGCCTCCAGGAGATGTTCCAGGCCTTCAATCTCTGCCATAGGTTGAAAGCGTTTGCGACTCATGCCCCAGCACCAGGCCGTCTCAAACACCGTTCGGGCCAGTGAACGGAAGTTTGCTTTCAGCAGCTCTTCCACCTCAGGCTCCGGGAGTTCAGGAAAACAACGTTCAATATTGCGTTTTGCAACAGCGACCCGCCGCCCCATTAGCCGGTAGGCAAGCGCGCCGATTGGTGCTGTAAAAAGCAGGCCGACACGCACCGGGAATTTTCCAAGCCACCACAACAGGGACACCAGCACCCAGCCGCTCCAGTTGCGGGGGGCAAAGCCTGGTCGTTTTCCAGCCTGACTGATCATCGCCGCGTATTATTGCACCGACATCCCTGTTGGTGTTGCAATGAGCCCAACGAATTCTGATAAAACGTGATGCGCCACCTTTATTCCCTGTTCACTTATCTTCTGACACCCGCATTGCTGGTGTATTTCACAATTCGTGGAACATCGGATCGTGGCTGGCTTAAGCGCTGGTCAGAAAGATTTGGCGAGTTTGACGCCACCGGCCATATGCAAGGCATCGTGGTTCACGCTGCTTCAGTAGGTGAGGTCAATGCTGCTGCGCCACTGATTCGGGCCCTTAAGGAAAGATGGCCTGACTACCCCCTGACCGTAACCTGTTTTACCGCCACAGGCTCAAGGCGCATCAACGCTGTCTTTGGTGATTCGGTTCACCACCTCTACGCTCCGGTTGACACGCCCGGGTCCGTTCGAAGGTTTTTAAATGGTCTGAAACCCCGGCTTCTCGTGATCATGGAAACGGAGATCTGGCCGAACCTGTTCTACAAGAGCAACAACGCCGGAATTCCCATCCTGGTATCCAATGCACGCCTCACCGAACGATCCGCCAGCGGTTGGTCCCGTTTCGCCGGGCTGGCGAAAATCGCATTGCAATGCCCGCGCCTCATCGCGGCGCAGACCAATGAAGACAGGCAGCGTTTTATTTCACTGGGCGCCAACCAGGACACAACACGCGTGTTTGGTAACCTGAAATTTGATATAGACCTGGCTCCGGATTTGACGCGCAGGGGCAGGTCTATCAGGAACTCGTGGGGAAGCAACCGACTGGTGATGGTCGCTGGCAGCACACATGAGGATGATGAGACTGCCCTTTTTGTTGCATTCAGAAACCTTCTCGGGGTCGATCCAACTGCTTTGCTGGTGCTCGTTCCACGTTACCCCGAGCGTTTTGAGCGAGTCGCTCAATCATCAGCGTCTGCCGGGTTCAAAACAGCCAGACGAAGTGATGGCAGAAATCCGGGGGCTGATATTCAATGCCTGGTCGTCGATGAAATGGGGGTGCTGCTGGAATACTACGCGGCTTGCGATATCGCATTTTTGGGGGGCACGCTTGCAGATGTGGGCGGACATAATCCCCTGGAAGCCGCTGCCCTGGGGCGACCGATCATCATGGGGCCCAACACGGCGCACATTCGTCAGACTGCAGAGCAACTCCTGAAAGCGAACGCTGCAATCACGGCCGAAAATGCCGAAGCACTCTTCAATGCCTGGAAGGACTTACAGAGCAATCAGGAAAGGCGTAAAAAAATGGGCCGCGCTGCCCACCAGTTGGTGCAACAGCAGCGCGGTGCGCTTAAACAAAACCTGGAAGCTGTAAAGGCTCTGTTACTCCAGTAACTGGTTGACGACCGTCAGGTCCTCAGCGCCCAGTCGACCTGCGTTCGCCTTGAGGCGCAAATGGCTGAGGATGTAGTTGTGGCGTGACACCGAAAGCTCACGCTGCGAGTTGTACAAACGCTGGTTGGCAATCAAAACGTCAACAATGGTTCGGGTACCCACCTCAAAACCGGCCTGGGTGGCTTCAAGCGCACTTTCAGCTGAAATCCTGGCCTGGTCAAACGCCTGCACTTCCTGGATACCGGCAAGAACAGCCCGGTAGCTGTTTTCCGTGTTTCGAACCGCTGCCCGTTGCTGGAAATCCAGGTCCGAGGTGCTGGCATCCATCAGGTAGCGCGCCTGGCGGGTGCGTGAACTGACGCGTCCGCCATAGTAGAGCGGAACGTTCAGGCTGAGAACAAATCGCGTGTCGTCGGCCTCGAGACTGGTGGTGCCAATCGGGTTCAGGTCGTCATCAAGCAGGAGGCGTTCATTGTCGGTGAATTCGTTGACCGAGGCTGTAAAGTTCAATGTTGGAAAGTGCCCGGACCGCTCGAAACGCATGCTGGCATCAGCGACATCGACCGATGCTGCGGCTGCCTGTACCAGTGGATTTTCCGCCAGCGCGACTTCGACCCAATGATCAGAATTGTTTGGCTCGGGCTCGACCAGTGGTAACACTTCCTGGAGGCGATCGTATTCATCAAAATACACGCCGGTCAGCTCACGTAAACCTTCTTTGGCATCGGCCAGGCGGTTGCGAGCCACGATGGCGCGCGCTCTCGCATTGTCGTAACTTGCCCGGGCCTCGTGAACATCGGTGACAGCCGTCAGACCGACCTCGAAGCGCTGCTCTGCCTGCTCAAACTGGCGTTGTAAGGCTTCTTCCTCGGCTTCAGCGAAGGTCACGCCATCGATATTGGTCAACACCAGGAAATAGGCATCAGAAACCCGCAGCAGAAAATCCTGGAATGCAGTCTCGTAATCGGCTGCTGCCTGGGTGATCTGTCCGCGTGCGATATCCAGCTGTTCATAGTTGCCCTGGTTATACAGGGCCTGGCGTAACTCCAGGCGGTAGTTTTCGTTGTCAACGTCGACATCCGAAACGGTTTCGCTGGCAATTGATGTTTCACTGTCACCCCGGGTCATTGAACCACTCAGGTCAATCTGGGGAAGCAGGTTGGACCATGCCTGTGTTTTGTTTTCATCGGTTGCCAGGCGCCGGTACTCAGCGGCCTGCAAAGTGGGATCGCTCTTGAGAGCCAGATCACGAGCGCCGACAAGGTCAACAGCCATCGCAGAGGATGAAATAACAAGTGCTGGTGCCACCAGTCCTGCTGTGATCATCTTCATTGCCAGCTTATTTGCCGAATTATTTTTGATGGTCATATTGCACTCCAACTCAAAACTCAAATACAGGTGGCGGCACAGAATTGATCAGCCGCGGTAAATCTGTTTCAAAAAGACTTTCTTCTGACCAGTCGCTGACACCCAGCCGGGTCAGAAGGCGCGCTTCCATGGCTGGCGAGTCACCAGTGACAACGAACAAGCGTCCGCCAGGGTTCACCCAGCCCAGGAAAGATTCAGGCACAACCGGTACTGAGCCGGTCACCACAACCACATCATGAGCCTGTTCTGGCTGCCATCCGCTCATGGCGTCGCCAAGGAAAAGCTCAACATTGTCAATGCCCTTTTCCTGCAACCTCGCCGATGCGTCCTGATGCAGGTCTTCATGAATCTCAACGCTGCAAACCCTCTTGCAAAGGCCGGCGAGACAAGCCGTGACGTACCCGCTGCCGGTTCCAATTTCAAGCGCGGTGTCATCTTCATCTAACGCGATGGCCTGAAGCATTCTTCCCTCGACCGTAGGGCGCATCATGAATTCACCGTGTGCCAAAGGAATGCTCAGGTCGGCAAATGCCAGCTTACGATGTTTTACCGGGACAAAATCCTCGCGCTGGATGGCTTCCATTTGCGAAAGTATCCGTTCATCTATAACTTCCCATGGCCGAACCTGTTGTTCCACCATGTTGAAGCGGGCACGCTCAAAATTCATATTCATTCAGCAACGCTCTTTGTCCGGGGTCCATTCTGCAGGGACCCATCGCTGTGCCTGTGGCACCATTAGGAAAGTGAACCGCCAAGGTTAAGCGCTCACTCGCGGCGCTTCAATACAAAGGTTGCGGTGATTACTGACAGCGATTAAGTGCCATAAGTCACAACAACCTGCGCTAATTCTGGAATATACGGGCCTTTGGCCATATTGATAACATAAGCTTAGACGCACATATTCCAAAAACGTTACGTGGCCTCCCAAACATGATGAAAGGAAATGAGGGGCTACCTGTCAGATTTTTATGGTCGCTGTTGCGACTGAAATGGTGCCAATCAAGGCGCAAGGAGAGAAGTTTGATCACTTCAAATGATCGACGAGCAACGCCGAGTGGCGGCAATTCAGCCGTAACCCGATCAAAAACAACAACCCGGGCCGAGGCCATTTTTGAGCCTGACGGCGTTGTCATGAGCTTGAGTAGTGTTACTACACGACGCTCACTCCGCCTTGCCAGTCAAAAAAATGGCCATCGGCAGCTACATTCAAATCTAACAGGTAGCCCCTTGACATGATTGCTGTTCCTGAAGACCTCGCGCTTGAAGCTACCAGGCTGAGTGCAGAAGTAACAAAACCATTCCCCGGCTCACAGAAAATCTATGTGAGTGGCAGCAGGGAAGACATCAGGGTTCCAATGCGTGAAATTTCGCAGCACGACACGCCCGCGATGTTCGGCGCCGAGAAAAACCCGGCGATTACGGTTTACGACACTTCCGGGGCTTATACCGATCCGGATGCCCGCATTGACCTGGTCAGCGGCCTTTCAGCAATGCGTGCGAGATGGATCGACGAGCGTGGGGACACCGAAGAACTCAATGGGCCAAGCTCTGAATTCGGAAAGGCCCGCCTGGTTGATGAGAAAACCAGCCACCTGAGGTTCAGTGCGCCACGAAATCCGCGCAGGGCGATTAGCGGTGCCAACGTGACGCAGATGCACTATGCACGCAAGGGTGTCATCACACCCGAGATGGAATTCATTGCCATTCGTGAAAACCTGCAGCGCGAGGAGATGCGGGAGTCTGCTTTGCTGAAGCAGCATCCCGGCCAGTCATTTGGGGCAAACATCCCGGAACTGATCACCCCTGAGTTCGTGCGCCAGGAAGTCGCGCTCGGGCGGGCCATCATTCCCAATAACATTAATCACCCCGAATCAGAGCCGATGATCATCGGTCGGAATTTCCTGGTGAAGATCAATGCCAATATCGGTAATTCAGCTGTGACATCCGGTATTGGTGAAGAGGTTGAGAAAATGGTGTGGGCTGTGCGCTGGGGCGGTGACACCGTCATGGACCTGTCCACCGGCAAGCATATTCATGAGACCCGCGAATGGATTATTCGCAACTCTCCTGTTCCCATCGGAACGGTTCCCATCTACCAGGCCCTGGAAAAAGTGGATGGACGGGCCGAGGAGCTCACCTGGGAGATGTTTCGCGACACGCTGATCGAGCAGGCTGAGCAGGGCGTCGACTATTTTACTGTTCATGCCGGTGTTCGCCTGCCGTATATCCCGATGACTGCCGGCCGCGTCACCGGGATCGTTTCCCGTGGCGGTTCGATCATGGCCAAGTGGTGCCTCGCCCATCATGAAGAGAGCTTCCTCTACACCCATTTTGAGGAAATGTGCGAAATCATGAAGGCCTACGACGTGGCGTTTTCACTTGGTGACGGACTTCGCCCGGGCTCCATCGCCGACGCCAATGATGCCGCCCAGTTTGCTGAGCTTGAAACCCTGGGTGAGCTGACCAAAACGGCCTGGGAGCACGATGTCCAGGTCATGATTGAAGGCCCTGGCCATGTGCCGATGCAGCTTATCAGGGAAAACATGACCAAGGAGCTTTCAGATTGCCATGAAGCGCCTTTTTACACGCTGGGCCCGCTGACCACCGATATCGCGCCCGGCTATGACCACATCACCTCGGCCATCGGCGCTGCCCAGATCGGCTGGTATGGAACGGCGATGCTTTGCTACGTAACGCCCAAGGAACACCTGGGCCTGCCGGACAAGAACGATGTACGCGAAGGCATCATCACATACCGGCTTGCAGCGCACGCTGCAGACCTTGCAAAAGGACATCCCGGGGCACAGGTCAGGGACAACGCCCTGAGCAAGGCCAGGTTCGAGTTTCGGTGGGAAGATCAGTTCAATCTGAGCCTTGATCCGGAAAAAGCGCGCGCTTTTCATGACGAAACACTTCCCAAGGACGCGCACAAAGTGGCACACTTCTGTTCAATGTGTGGTCCGCACTTCTGTTCGATGAAGATCACGCAGGATGTCAGGGACTACGCGCGTGAAAAAGGACTCGATGAGAACTCGGCCATTTCAACCGGAATGGCAGAGAAAGCAGAAGAGTTCATAAAACAAGGCGCAGAAGTGTACAAAAAAGCGTGAAAGTGGCTCTGCATCTCATATTCGGTTGGTCGCATGGGGACGTGTTTTTTTGATTTTACTGCAATCAAGTAATGGATAATCCGGTCATGAGCAATGAATCCGGTAAGCAAGAGCGATTTAATCGCCTCGCCGGCAAATATGCGCTGGACCTTTACCGCTATGCCATGTGGATATGCGGCAACGATGCGCTAGCCAAGGATTTGGTCCAGGAAACATACTTACGAGCCTGGAAAGCTCTGGATAAACTAAAAGACACCGGAGCGGTAAAAAGTTGGTTGATCACCATCCTGCGGCGGGAGTACGCTCGGACATTCGAACGTAAAGTCCCGAAATTTAGCGACATTGACCATGTGGTTGTCGAGGAAGAGCAGGAGCTTCAACCGGATGACCGGACAGAAGTCCGGTTGCTTCGGGAAGGTATTGCCGACCTTGCACCGAAATACAGAGAGCCACTGCTGATGCAGGTTGTGATGGGATACAGCTGTCAGGAGATTGCGGATGAGCTGGAGATCAGCAAGAGCGCCGTGATGACACAGCTTTTCAGAGCCAGAGAGCAGTTAAAAGAAAAATTGCAGGAAGATGGGGTAACGGGAAAAGTACATGAACTTTTCTGAATTGAAAAAAATACTAGGAGCGGAGCCGCGCAGCCAGGATCCCGAGATTCTGAGTGCGATCGAATCCAGACCCGAAATGCGTGCCGCAGCCGAGGAGGCTGAAGCATTTGAGCAGAAGCTTGAGGCTGCGTTTGCAATCAAGACGCCACCTTTCCTTCTTGACCAGATCGCTTCCATTCCGAAAGTGGCTTCCATCACACCAAGGCCTAGACAAACCCGTCTGGCCTGGCTTGCTGCAGCCGCTGTGCTCGTGGCGGGCGTTGGCTTTGCCAGCTACTCCTATTACGAATCCACCTTCCAGTGGGACAACGTCGACGATTTCATCGTTGAACACTGGGCACAGGATGGAAGCGATATGCTGGCACAGGCTGATGGCCAGACTGACCAGGGTGCGCCTGCCCTGTTCGCCAGCTTTGGTATCGAGGTATCGCCTGGCTTTGCCGAACGAATTGATTTCGTTCACAAATGCAAGACACCGGGTTCACGGGGTGCTCACGTGGTGATTTCAACCGAAAACGGACCAATCACCCTGATTTTCATGCCCGAGGTGGATACTGTTAACGGGCATATACTTGACCTTGGCCAGGAAGTAGCGGCGACGCTACCGCTTGAAAGCGGTTCCGCGGTGATTATCGGGCCTTCCGAAGAAGCCATTGCACCCATCTACACCATTGCGAGGGAAGGCCTTCGACCAGCATCGGTTACTTCCTGACCCGCTCTTTCGCAAGCCCGGAAACGGACGTTGACGAATTTGGTGTGGTCATTGATCAACCATGCTGGTGCGTCAGGATGTTACTTCTGACTCAAGCGTAATCTTCTTGATCTGTTATCTTCCCCAGGGAGAGAATTGGTCACGGGAGTAAAATATCTTGAGAAGGCTTATTGCCAGTCTGCCGCGTCGCAGCACACTATACGTTTCAATCGCCGGCGCACTGATCATTTTGTGCCTGATTGCAATGTTCTGGCTGAACCACGAGCCGGACATGTTCGATCCGGTCAGCCGTGGCGAGTCATTTGCTGCCCGGAAGGGACAACAACCGGTCACTGGTTACATCACCACAACGGCACTGATCGAGACAGTCGACACCCTTCTGAACAAGCGGGGCGGATACCTTTCCAACGACATCATGCCACCGTGGGTGTTTCTCGATAATGTACCCAATTGGGAGTTTGGCGTTTTAACCCAGGTGCGGGACCTGGCACGTGCCATGAGAAACGACTTCAGTCGCTCGCAAACCCAATCGACCGAAGACCCGGACCTGACTGAAGCCGACCCGCTTTTCCATTACGACAGCGAGCGCTGGATTCCTCCGGCCACCGAAGGTCGCTACGAAAAAGGCCGCGATGCATTGGAGCGTTATCTCGATCGTCTGGCTGACAGCAATGATCCCGGTGCGCAGTTTTTTGCCCGGGCAGACAACCTGACTGACTGGCTGAGCATTGTTGAAAAAAGACTCGGCTCGCTGTCACAACGCCTTTCAGCCAGTGTGGGCCAGCATCGCATCAACACTGACCTTTCCGGTGACAGAGAAGCACAGCAATCCACGGCAGCACCCAGCGAAATTTCTGTAAAAACGCCGTGGATGCAAATCGATGATGTTTTCTATGAATCACGTGGAAGCGCCTGGGCGTTAATTCACTTCCTGCGGGCCATGGAGGCTGATTTTGAACAGGTGCTCCTCGACAAGAATGCACTGACAAGCTACCGCCAGATCATCCGGGAGCTGGAATCCACCCAGGAGCCTTTGCATAGCCCGATGGTCCTGAATGGCAGCAAGTTTGGCGTGTTTGCCAATCATTCACTCGTGATGGCCAATTACATTGCGCGGGCCAATGCCGCGATCATTGATCTGCGCAAGCTGCTCAGAGACGGATAAAAATGTAAAACCGCATGGACCAGTCACCAACAATCGAAACCCGTTATCGGCTTCTCCCGTATACCGAACAGTTGGACATCCGACCGCTCGAGCAGGTCGACATGCTGGTGATTCATTGCACCGAATTGCCTGATCTTGAAACAGCCCGGGAATATGGCGAGAAAATCCTCTACCCACAGTCCGGTACAGGCAATTCCGGACACTATTACATCGACAGGGACGGCTCTACGGAACTCTGGATTCCAGAGTTACGGGTTGCACATCATGTTCGTGGTTACAACGAGCGCAGTGTGGGTATCGAGCTGGTCAATCTGGGTCGGTACCCTTATTGGCTCGAATCGGGTCGTCAGTTCATGCAGGAAGAATACCCGTCCGCGCAAATCGGGGCGCTGCTGAACCTGATCGTCGATTTGTCCTATCACCTTCCTTCGTTGAAACTGATTTCTGGTCATGATGACCTGGACCGCGACTTTGTCCCGGCCAGCAATGACCCAACCAAGGCTGTAAGACGCAAAAGAGACCCTGGCGAAAAATTTCCCTGGCCGGAAGTGCTGGCTGATTGCGGCCTGGTTCGATACCAGCCTGGCAGCTAACCCCAATATTGCACCAAGGATTCGGGATTCTGGGTGAAGCTGGCAAAGCAGATTGGACGATCGCCCGCAGAGTAATAGCCGTAGCTATTGCTCAAGGGGGATCGTTCAAGATGCAAAGTCAGATTCAGTCAGAATCCGAATAGGACAAAGTGTCACGGGCAAAAATCTTCCCAAAATGCTGCAACTGCTTGGTTCAGTATATTATTCTCCACAGTCATGTCCGCCTTGGTGCAATATTGGGGCTACCGCCCTCCGGTTTCGATGGCCACAATCTCCCCCTGGTAAATCTGCACAATTCGCTCAAAGCCCCGTTCGCTCAGCTTGTAGTGCCATTGTTCAACCTTGACACTGCGCACACCACTGCCTGTGTCTACATCCGCATGCGCGCGGCCCCGATAAAGGGGTTCGCCGCATAGTTCCAGGAGCAATGCCGGTGAATCGCCATCCCGAATCACTTTTCGCCCACAACGCATGCTGTCTGCCACCAGGTCTGTCGTCACGAACATCAGCAAGAAGAGAACCAGGGACTGGCGTGGTTTTGTACGAACTAATCTATGGAACATCTGGCTCCTTTTTGCTCTGTGAGACTTTGTGGACTGGGTTTATTGGCATTCTGCCGGCAGGGCAAAGCGGTTGATACGGTAGAATTCCTAAATATTTGTAGGAACCAGGAGAATCAAAATGCCTACCCTCAAATCATTAATATGGCTGGCCGTCATCATCGCCACCCTCGGTTTGCCGGGTACCGTTTCGGCAAACAGCGATCGCGAGGCACAACAGGCTGAACTGGACGCAGCCTGTGAAGCTGCCCGTGAGGAAAAACTGGTCCCGATGCGTCAGGCGCTGGTTCACGAATGCGTAGACAACCAGGAGTTTGAGACCGTGTCCGAGTGTGAAACTTTCTATTCTGACTATGGCAGTCGATCCGGCGGTCGAAGAAGTGGTCGGGCCCCCCTGTTTTACGACCTGCCAGAGTGCGTTGAGGCCTTTAATTACCAGAACAGTGAGCGATCCGGTGGCTGAGACGCAACATCCTTCCCGGATGATCGAAAAAATTGTCATCAACCAACAGTTCTGTGGCCCGCCGGGCTCTGGCAACGGCGGATATGTTTGTGGCCGAATGGCGCATTACATTGAAGGTCCCGCCACCATCAGGCTGATGAAGCCCCCGCCGCTTGATACACCGCTTGATGTATCAGCAACTGAAAATGAAATTCAGCTTGTACATGAACAGGAACTGGTCGCCCGCGCATGGGCGGGCGGGCCGGAGATTGAAATCCCCCCGGCACCCGACCTCGAAGACGCCAGACACCGCACCAGCCTTTTTGCAGGGCACTCATATCATGCATTCCCGGGTTGCTTCGTATGTGGAACGGAGCGAAGCAAGGGAGATGGACTATTGATCTATCCCGGACCGCCACAGAACGCCAGCGAAATGCCCCCCTCTGTTACCAACCATGTGGCCTGTACATGGGTGGCGCACGAGGCCTTTTGTGGGCCCGACGGCAAAGTGCTTCCTGAGTTCTGCTGGGCGACGCTCGACTGCCCCAGCGGCTGGTCTTTTCTCTCTTCAGGGGAAGAGGTGGCATTGCTGGGTGAGTTTTCTGCGGAAATCCAGGCTGACCTGGAATGCGGTCAGGAGTACATGGTTGCTGGCTGGGAGATTGCCCGAAAAGGACGAAAAAGGCTGACAGGCTCAGCCATCTATGACACAGCAGGCACGCCGCTTGCATGGGCAAGCGCCACCTGGATCACGATCGATTTGCCAGCCAGCTGATTCACCCGAATCAGAACACTGGCACTGTTTCATTTTCGCCGCGCAACCACCACCGCTCGCCGTGGTGCGGGGTGACCCTCGATGGTCAGGGATGGACGGTCTGGGTCCAGCGACTGTGCCAGGGACTCGAACTTCATCCAGTGGGTACTGCGCTGTTCTTCAGTAGTCGTCATGGCCAGATCCACAATTTCAACATCACAAAAGCCTGCGCTCCTGACCCACTCTGCCAGGCGGCCACAGCCCGGGACTGCCCAGACATTTCGCATCCTGGCATAGCGTTCGGGAGGAACAAGGACTTCTGAGGATTGATCGTCCGGCAAAACCAGTGTTTCCAGCACCATTGTGCCGCCGGGTCCCAGGAGGTTGCGTAATCGCCCCAGGTGATGAAGTGGTTCGCGCCGATGATAAAGAACACCCATCGAAAACACGCAATCGAACGAGACCGGGCTGTCCGGAAGATCCTCGATCGCAAGCGGCAAAACGAAATTTGGCAGATTACCGGCGAAATGCCGGCACGCCAGCCATTGCATGACGAAAACCCAGGTGGGATCAACGCCGGTGACCAGGTCCGCCCCTTCAGCCAGCATGCGCCAGCCGTAATAGCCATTGCCGCAGCCAATATCGAGTATCTTTTTTCCGGAGAGGTCAACATGTGGTGATACCCGAGACCACTTCCAGTCAGACCGCCACTCCGTATTAATATCAATTCCGGCAATGTTGAGCGGCCCCTTGCGCCATGGATGCAGGGCCATCAGTAATTTTTCGAGCTCGTTCTTTGGTTGTGCCTCTTCACCCAGTTGCGGTGCAGCCAGATCCAGATCAGCAAAGGGTTTCGCGCCGGGCAGAGAATCAATGGCACTCTTCCAACTGCCGAAATCGCCATGATTACAATCAGACAGCTTTTGATTACCAAGCGCACAGACGTTTTCGACCCACTCACTACTGAAGCCGAGTTCATTGCAGAACCGTTGCAACGAGTTATAAGGCCTGGTTTCCAAGGGCTTTCAGCGAATCGCCACGATTGAGGCGAAGTTAAAACACTGGAACCACTGGTAGGCTTTACTGAAACCAGCCTGGCTGAGTCGTTCAAGATGTTCTTTCATCGAGTCGGGGATCAGCGTGTCTTCCAACGCATCTCTTTTGCGTGCAATTTCCAGCTCCGAGTATCCCTGGGCGCGCTTGAAATTCAGATGCCAGGCATTGTGTAAATCCTGTTCGCGTGGATCGTCAAAACACAGTTTTTCGGACAACACCAACGCCCCACCCGGGCGCATTCCGCCGCAGATTCGTTCAAGCAACCCCAGGCGCCGGGATGGATCGATGAATTGCAGGGTGAAATTGAGAACCACAAAAGAAGCATCTTCAATGGCCACATCAAGCACATCGGCTTCCACGATCTGCAAATCAACAGAATCTGCAGTTTTGCCCTGGCGTTTTGCTGCGAAAGCACTGATCTTTTCGATCATTTCCGCAGAGTTGTCGACCGCCGTGAGCCGACAGTTTTTATCTGTAACTGCGTCCATGATGGCAAAGCTGACGCCACCCAGCGAACAACCCAGGTCGTAAATGTTGGATTCCGGTTGTGCATATTCGCGTGCAAGAAGGGCGATCGATGGTATGACCAGCCCGTAGCCAGGTACCGACCTTCGAATCATGTCCGGAAAGACCCTCACAACGCGATCATCAAACACGAATTGATCTGCCTGGATGGACTCGTCCCGATACAGTGTGTCTTTATCACTCATTTTTTACTCGCAAAACATTTATCCCAATGACTTCTGGCCGATCCTTCGGGGTGGCCCGGGTGCTAAGGTACTCTTCGGAAAATTATCTTCCGTGTTCATTCTCGGGCGCAAACTGATCATGAACAAGCACAAAAAAACACTTGGGGGTATACCTGAAAGGTGATGGAATGGTTGACCAACGTGAATTATGGACACTGGTGGATACTCGCCGGTCTCCTGCTGATTCTGGAGCTGGCTGCACCGACATACTTCTTTCTGTGGCTCGGAATCGCGGCAGCCTCAATCGGCTTTCTCGTGCTGGTCCTGCCCTCGATTCCTTTCGAAGTCCAGTTTATAGCCTTCGCAGCACTAACCGTAATTGCCATTTTCGCGTGGCGTTACTCCCGCCGGGTTCCGCCGGGTCATGCTGAATCCGGATTACAAGCCGGGGACCAGTCAGACCCCCGTAGAGAATAGCGCCCAGGTTCCCTCAGGTCGTCCGTGCGCCGTGAACCAGTGGAGACCGGGTGATGATGCCAGCCGGGCCGTTTGCGGCCAAACGGGCATCCTCAAACGCTGAACGTTGCTCCAGGTCGTCGCTGTTACCAGGAAGGCCGGCAACAAAAGTTGTAAAGCGCGCCAGCAAGCCTTGTGCCACGGGTGTTTCTGAAACACGGCTGGCCAGGTGTTCCGGGTCCAGGCCTTCTGCCTGAATAACATGCGAGCGTGCGCGAATATAACCACTCATGATGTCGGCACCAAACTCAGGGTGAAACTGGACGCCCCAGGCGCGCTCACCGTAGCGAAAAGCATGGTTTTCGTCCCGTGGTGAGGATGCCAGTCGTACCGCACCCGGTGGTAGCTCATGCACGCTTTCAACATGCGTGGTTTGTGCGTGAAACGACGACGGCAGTTCGCACATCAAAGGATCGCTTGCAGCAGAAGGCAGTGTATTGATCTGTTGTGTTCCGATCTGGCGGCCCCTCGGGTTTGGGCCGACTGCGCCGCCCAGTGCGTACGCCAGAAGCTGATGTCCGAAACATACCCCCAGAACAGGCATACCCAGGTGAACAGCATCATGTAGCCAGTCGGCTGTGCGTTCACTCCAGTCATGTTGGTGAGAAACCATCGATGCCGAACCGGTTACGATCACGCCACTGAAACCAGCAGGATCAGGAGGAAGCTCACCTGCAAAAACATCAATCTGGGCCACACCCTGTACACCCAGCCCGCGTGCAAACCATTCTTCAAAATCTCCGAACTCTTCCCGGGTTTCAGGAATGGTAGCTCCGGTCTTAATAAGAAGAACGGGGCGCTTGAGGCGGGATTTATTCATGCGAGTTTGTTTTCCTTCTGTCAAAATTGGCTTTACTATTTCCGCTTTATTTTGGCGCTCATCTAAATACCAGGCCGGACAACCATAAATATGACCATGACCTTTCAGGCGTTCACCAGGCAGCTCGAGGATTTCTGGGCCGAGCACGGCTGTGTGATCGTCCAACCACTAGATCTGGAGGTTGGTGCCGGCACTTTCCACCCGGCCACATTCCTGAGATCAATCGGGCCGGAGCCCTGGAGTGCGGCTTATGTTCAGCCTTGCCGCCGTCCAACTGACGGCCGGTACGGAGAGAACCCCAATCGATTGCAACATTATTACCAGTTCCAGGTCGTAATGAAACCTTCTCCTGAAGATATTCAGGCGATTTATCTCAAATCACTCGAATCCGTGGGGATCGATCCGGCGGTTCATGATATTCGCTTCGTAGAAGACAACTGGGAGTCGCCAACACTGGGGGCCTGGGGCCTGGGCTGGGAAGTCTGGCTCAATGGCATGGAAATCACCCAGTTCACCTATTTTCAGCAGGCGGGTGGCCTGGAGTGTAAGCCAGTGACCGGGGAAATTACCTATGGAACCGAACGGCTGGCCATGTACCTTCAGGAGGTCGACAGCGTATACGACCTTGTCTGGACCCAAAGCGGTGGCAGGGATGTCACTTACCGCGAGGTTTTCCACCAGAACGAAGTGGAACAATCTGCCTACAATTTTGAACATGCCGATGTGGAAGCGCTTTTCAACTGGTTTGACGTATGTGAAAGCGAAGCCGCAAAGCTGGTCGGGCTTCACCTGCCGCTTCCAGCCTATGACCAGGTCCTAAAAGCTTCCCACACATTCAACCTGCTGGATGCGCGCAAGGCTATTTCTGTAACGGAAAGGCAGCGCTACATCCTGCGCGTTCGTGACCTTTCACGCCAGGTGGCAGAATCTTATTACGCCAGTCGCGAATCGCTTGGCTTTCCGGGGCTTGCGGATCGTGAAAAGGAGGCTGGCCATGTCGGATGAATCAGTCGCTGACCTGTTAATCGAGCTTGGCTGTGAGGAACTGCCACCCCGGGCGGTGGATCATCTGAGAAAGGCGTTTTTCAATGGCATCAGCGACGGGCTGAGCAAAGCCCAGATCGATTTTGATCGTGAAAACAGCCGACAGTTTTCCACACCCAGGCGGCTTGCGGTACAGCTTGCCTCCGTGGCGGACAAGCAGAAAGACCAGGAGCTTGAGCGTCGTGGTCCGGCTGTTGCTGCCGCATTCAATGACGCTGGTGAGCCCACGCCTGCAGCAACCGGTTTTGCACGCTCGGTGGGTCTTGAGGTGGAAGAACTGGAACGGCTTAAAACCGACAAGGGTGAGTGGTTATATAGCAAGCAGTTTGTCAAAGGCGCGAGCCTGGATGATCTGCTGTTTGAAATCATTGAAAACGCACTGCGCACTTTGCCAATACCCCGTCCCATGCGCTGGTCAGATCACGAGTATTCGTTTGTGCGGCCGGTTCACTGGGTCGTGGTGATGCATGGTGATCGTGTCCCGGAAGGCAGGGTGCTTGGAAAGAATGCCGGGAATATCACTTTTGCTCATCGAATTCATGCCCCGGGCCCACACCGCCTGAAAACAGCAAATGATTACAAAAAGACCCTTTTGGATGGTTGGGTCGTGGCCGATCCGAAAGAACGAAAACGCCTGATCGTCGAGTCGTTAAAACACAAAAACCCTGATGTCATCATCGACGAGGGCTTGTTGAATGAAGTCAATAACCTGGTTGAATGGCCAGTGGCTGTAGAATGCCAGTTCGACGAGGAATTTCTTGAAGTTCCGCACCCTGCCCTGATTTCCACCATGCAGGATCACCAGAAGTTTTTCCCGGTTGGCGCACCGGGCGCAACCGAATCAGAATCGTCTATTGCAAACCGCTTTGTCGCCATCAGCAACATCGAAAGCAAAGATGTGCAGCAGGTTCGAACCGGATATGAGCGCGTGGTGCGGCCCCGGCTGGCAGACTCACGGTTTTTCCTTGAACAGGATTCAAGGAAGGCCCTGGCGGACTATATTCCACTACTGGATGATGTTGTCTTCCAAAAAAAGATCGGAACAATTGGTGAAAAAACGAAGCGCATTACCGAGATTTCGGAGAAATTAGCCGATTTTATGAGTCTGGATTCGACGGCATCCATTCGGGCGGCGGCACTTTGCAAATGTGATCTCATGACTCAAATGGTTGGTGAGTTTCCTGAACTCCAGGGTGTTATGGGCGCGCACTATGCTCTCGCATCGGGTGAGACTGACCTGGTTGCCACGGCCATTGGCGAGCACTATGCACCGAAATTCGCCGGCGACCAGATCCCGATCTCAGACGCAGGCAGAGTGGTAAGTCTGGCTGATCGAACAGATACGCTGGTTTCAATCTTTTCTGCCGGTATGGCGCCAACCGGCAACAAGGATCCATTTGCGCTGCGGCGTGCAGCCCTTGGGCTGATACGCATTCTCGCCGAGGCCCATATCACGGTTGCGCTTTCAAGACTGCTGGAGTGGGCAGCGCACGGCCTTCGAAATGTTGATGCCTGCGATTCGACCGTTTTGCCAGAGGTGGAAGCATTTATTGTCCAGCGGGCGCGGGGATATTTTCTCGACCAGGGCTATGGTCCGGAACTGATTGGCGCCGTACTGGCCTCGCCCTGGAAACATGTTCCTGATCTGGAGGCCCGGCTTTCTGCTTTAAGAACATTCATGGGCCGGGATGAAGCTGAAAGCCTTGCTACCGCCAACAAGCGAATTGGAAATATTCTACGGAAATCCAACCTGGAGTCATTTGAAGGCACCAGGGAAGAGCTTTTGGTGATAGACGAAGAAAAGGCTCTTTTTGATGAATTTAGAAGTATTTCGAAGAAAATAAAACCTTTTATCGAAAGCTCGGACTATCCAGCCAGCCTGGAACATATGGCCGGCCTCAAACAACCTCTGGATCAATTTTTTGAAAATGTCATGGTCATGGATGAAGATAAGGGCTTACGCGACAACCGTCTTGCGCTGCTTGCTGAACTCAAAGCGCTTTTCGACGAAATCGCAGACCTGTCGGTACTTGCCTGAAACCTGCACATGAGTGAACAGACCCTGCTTATGATCAGCCGTGACGATATTCTCGCCGTGGCTGACGGTCCACAATCAAAAGATCTGTTTCGCCTGTTGGCCTGGCTGACCAGAAATGACTTTCACTTGCTTGCCACAGCCACCATGCCGGATCACAGTAATTCCCGGGAGCGCTGGCTAAAAGGCGGTGGAGATGCGGACTTGTTCGGTCCCGACAGCATTCGCAGCCGAATTGACGAAGCGGGCGGAACACTCGATGGTGTGTACTATGTTCCTCGCTCTTTGCTGTCCCAAAACAAGAACAGAATCAATTCTTTAGGCGACATGATGCAGCGATACAAGGCATCTCCAAACACCTGTTATTTATTCAGTTCCAGTCGGAAGTGGGCCCAGGCAGCGCTGCAGCTCGGAATTCAGGCCACGGCGCTGGACAAATCTCGCCAGCTTATTGCGGAATTGACTGCCCTGAAAGAAAAAGCCAGCAGCTAAAAATGTCTTCAGCGTTGCTCAAACGTCGAGGTTGCTGACGTCCAGGGCGTTTCGTTCGATGAAATTACGTCTTGGTTCAACCTCGTCACCCATCAGGGTTGTGAAAATCTGGTCTGCCGCTACAGCATCCTCGATTGTCACCTGTAACAAACGCCTGGTTTCAGGGTTGACGGTGGTATCCCAGAGCTGGTCCGGATTCATTTCACCCAAACCCTTGAATCGCTGAATCGTCCGTCCCTTGCGGCTTTCAGCCATTAACCAGTCAAATACCTCGCGGAATGACTCAATCTCGGTCGAGGCATTTCCCCTGGCTACAACCGCTCCTTTCTGGATCAGCCCATGAAGTGTGTCCGCAAGGCGGCCGATCAGTCGATAATCCGGCCCCAGGAAAAACTCCGGTCCGACCCGTTTCTCTTCTGAGACACCGTGGACCAATTTGCGCAGCATCAAATCGTTGCCCTCTTCGCCCTTCACGACTTCGAGCTCGTACCTGACACTTTCGCTGTTTTTCTCATTCATTCCGATTTCGACTCTGGATGCCCAGTCTGCCATTTTACTTGCAGACCAGTCCGGTGAAAACCTCTCAGAATCAACGATTTGTTCAAGAAATTCAGGGTGATAGCGCCGTGAAAGCCTGATGTTTGCCTGGCTGACAGCGAGGAAATCACGCATCAGGTGTTCGAGACCTTCACCTCGCAGTGCCGGCGCTGACGGATCGAACTGAAGCTCTGCGCCATCGAGTGCACGTGCAAGCAGGTAATCATTCAGCTCACCATCGTCTTTCAGATATTGTTCCTGCTTGCCCTGCTTCACCTTGTAGAGCGGTGGCTGTCCAATGTAAATATGGCCGCGTTCGATCAGCTCAGGCATTTGCCTGTAGAAAAACGTCAGCAACAGGGTTCGAATGTGGGATCCATCAACATCGGCATCCGTCATGATGATGATACGGTGATAACGAAGTTTGTCCGGATCAAATTCGTCTTTTCCAATGCCGCACCCAAGCGCAGTGATCAGCGTACCTACTTCTGCAGATGAGAGCATTTTGTCGAACCGGGCTTTCTCGACGTTCAGAATTTTACCCTTAAGTGGCAGAATTGCCTGGTATTTTCGGTTTCGACCTTGCTTGGCGGAGCCGCCGGCAGAATCACCCTCGACCAGGAAGATTTCAGACAGTGCGGGATCTTTTTCCTGGCAATCAGCGAGTTTTCCGGGAAGGCCGGCGATATCCAGGACACCCTTGCGCCGCGTCATTTCACGCGCTTTTCGGGCAGCCTCCCTGGCACGAGCCGCATCAACCACCTTGGCAGTGATTGTTTTGGCTTCACCCGGGTTTTCCAGAAGGAAATCGCGCAGATTGGAGCCTACAAGCGACTCTACGACTGGCTTGACCTCTGAAGAAACCAGCTTGTCCTTGGTTTGAGAGGAAAACTTGGGATCAGGCACTTTTACCGAAAGAACAGCAATCAGTCCTTCACGTGCATCATCACCGGTTGTTGATACCTTGCCTTTCTTGGCAGCGCCGGATGATTCAATGTAGCTGTTGATTGTTCGAGTCAGCGCTGCCCGAAAACCAGCAAGGTGCGTTCCGCCATCCTTCTGGGGAATGTTGTTGGTAAAGCAAAAAACAGTTTCCTGGTAGGCGTCCGTCCACTGCATGGCCATTTCGACCTGGATTTCATTGCCCTCTGCAGCAACGTACATCACAGTTGGGTGCAAAGGGTTCTTGTTTTTACCCAGATGCTCAACAAAGGACTTGATTCCGCCTTTATATTCAAAGACATCCGATTTACCGGTGCGTTCGTCATTGAGCTCAATACGAACACCGGAATTGAGGAAACTCAGCTCTCTCAGACGCTTGGCAAGGATGTCATAATGAAAAACAACGTTGTTAAATACATTGTGACTTGGACGAAAATAGATCTTTGTGCCTGTATCCTCGCTTTCTCCGGTCGCTTGTAATGGCGCTTCCGGAATTCCCATGTTGTAGGTCTGGCGCCAGACCTGCCCTTCTCGCTTGATTCTGAGGAGAAGCTCTTCAGACAAGGCATTGACCACTGAAACGCCCACGCCATGCAGGCCTCCGGACACCTTGTATGAATTATCGTCGAACTTTCCGCCAGCATGCAGCACAGTCATGATGACTTCCGCCGCTGATGTGCCTTCCTCTTCGTGGATGTCTACGGGAATACCTCGACCATTGTCTTCAACGCTCACCGCATCATCAGTATGAATGGTGACGGTGATGGCATCACAATGCCCGGCCAGCGCCTCATCGATTGAGTTATCCACCACTTCAAAGACCATGTGGTGCAATCCGGTGCCATCATCGGTGTCTCCGATATACATGCCCGGACGTTTGCGGACCGCATCCAGCCCTTTCAGGACCTTGATGTTTGAAGAGTCGTAAATCTTTTTGTCTGTCATATAGGGATTGTCATTGGCGTGCAATGCATCGCCACCTCTAAAGCACTGATTTCCCGGATCTTATGAGAAGTCGAAACGATCGGGCAAGGCGCCCGTTACAATGGCGTAATTATACCATTTTCCGGACCTGGCCGTGTTCCACGTGAAACCTCGAGTGGGGGGTGCCCGGGTCAAACTCCTCAACCCCGGTAATCCATATCTGCACACCAAAACCGATTCCGACTTCCAGGGCTGCGGCGAAGTGATGCTGATCAAACTCTGAAGCCAGATCATCCAGAAGCAGCAATGGTTTTTTGTCAGATTCACAGTGTCTGCGTGTTTGCGCCAACACAAGCGCTGTCGCAAGCACTTTCTGTTCGCCCCTTGAGGCTGTATCACGGACAACGTAGCCGTCAACCTTAAGCTTGAGATCGGCCCGATGCGGGCCCGAATGAGTACTGCCGCGTTCAATGTCTGAATTTCGCTGAGCAGACAGCGCTGCTTCCAGCGTTACAGCTGACCAGCCTTTGTGGTATTCGAGCGAGACCTTGCCAAGACCAGGGCTAAGTTCGGACATCAGTTTTGAAAAACTTCCTGATAACTCTTCCACATATTTGCTTCGAAGCTCAGTCATCTGCTCACCTGCCAACACGAGCACGCTATCCAGACCAGCCAGGACATCTACCTGTCCGGCACGCAAGGCTGCGTTTCGTTGTTTCAGGGCACGAGCATAACGACGCCATGAATCCAGGTAGCGTGGTTCCACGTGGAACACACCCCAGTCAAGATAGCGTCTTCGCACATCAGGTGAGCCACTCACCAACAAATGGCTGTTGGGCTCCATGACCACAACAGCCAGGGATTCTGCCAGCTCACTCAGTTGATTGAGGTCATTTCCGTCCCTTCTTGCTTTCCAGTCTTTTGAACTTCGTTCCAACCCCATGCGCGTTAGGTGGTTTCCCTCGTCGGTATCACCATCACCGCTGATTTCAGCGTACACACTCAGTTTGCTGCTGGCTTGTCCGATCACCCCCCCGATTTTATTGCCACGAAAGGATCTGCCCCTGGAGAGAATGGCCAGGGACTCCAGAACGCTGGTTTTACCAGCACCATTGGAGCCGAAAAAAGTATTGATTGAAGGGTGGGGGGACAGTTCAACCTGCTCCAGGTTTCGCAGGTTTTTTATGTTTAACTTATTGATTAACAATAACTTTTACTGAATGTTCGGCATTGTATTTGTTTGGTTTTAAAGCTTTAAAGGCATCACAACATGTCGATCCACGCTGTCTTCTATGCCACTGATCAGACAGCTGCTGTTGGCGTCACGCAGCGCCATTTTCACTTCGCTGGTTTGAAGCGCGGTCAGCGCATCAAGTAAATACGTCACGTTGAATCCGACAGCAATCTGGTCGAAATTCATTTCTGCCTCGAGGTTTTCCACCGCTTCTTCGTGTTGAGGGTTGTGCGCAATAATCTTCACGGCCCCACCACCTGCCTCTAATCGGACACCGCGATATTTTTCGTTAGAAAGAATGGCTGCGCGTTGAAGTGCGTGGGTAAAAGCATCTCGATCGATCTTGATTTCGCGGTCCGTCCCCACCGGTATCACTGCTTCATAATCCGGGAATCGACCGTCAATCAGCTTGGAAGTCAGGATTGTGCGACCTTTGACCAGCCTGATGTGGTTCTTGCCAATCGCCAGCTCTACTTCATCCTCGCTGTCTCCCAGCATCCGTACCATCTCAAGTACGCCTTTACGCGGAACGATCAGCTGACGATCACTGGAAACGGTTACACCTTTTTCAAGGTCACAAATGGCCAAACGATGCCCATCGGTGGCAACTGTTCTTAACTGGCCATCGCGGAACTCAAACAACAATCCGTTCAGGTAGTACCGAACATCCTGGTTGGCCATGGCGAAGGCTGTTTTCTCCAAAAGCTCTTTGACATTAACCTCTTGAATTTTAATGGCTTCGAGTGTTTCGACCTGATCGGTGGCTGGAAACTCTGTCGCCGGAAGGGTGGCCAGGGTAAAACGACTGCGACCTGAGGAAACCGTTGCCTTGTCACCATCTACCGTTACCCCGATAGAGACGCCATCAGGCAATGCTCGAACGATATCCACAAGCTTGCGGGCTGGAATGGTGATTTCACCTTCCGTCTGAACATCTGCCTGGACGGCGGCGATCAGCTCAACTTCCATATCGGTACCAGAGACGGTCACTTCACCACCCCGTGCAGAAATAAGGAAGTTAGCCAGTACCGGAAGCGTCTGTTTACGTTCAACCACACCGACGACCTGGCTTAGGGGTTGCAAGAATACTTCGCGCTGAATTTCGAATTTCATGAAGACGCTTCCTTATTAATTACTGTTCTTTATATATATATATGTAGTAGTAGTAAGTGCTGTGGATTAACAACTTGTTCCATAAAACACTATAAATTCAATACTTTATCAAAAAAATCGCGGTACATAACCAGGCACTTTAACTGTTGATGGCCTGTGGATAAATTGATGGTGCCTTTTTATCCATAGCTTATCCACAACTATTCAAGAGCCTTTGCACAGTTTGTTAGGGAATCCCGCTCAATGCTCCGGCTCGTCATGCTGTCAGCAGCCGAAGCAGTTTGGCTTTGTCTTCCCTGATTCTTCCATCAGTGTCACATAACTCTGCAATTTTACGACAAGCGTGAAGGACTGTGGTGTGGTCACGACCACCAAATGCATCTCCTATCTCGGGTAGAGAATGCTCAGTCAGTTCCTTGGTCAATGCCATGGCCATTTGCCTCGGACGTGCAATATTTCTTGAACGGCGCCGTGAAAGCAGGTCCGAGACGCGAATTTTGTAGTATTCCGCAACGGTTTTCTGCGTATTTTCTATCGTAATCAGTCGATCATGTACCATCAGCAAGTCGCGCAGGACTTCACGCGCAAAACTCTCATCGATGGTCCTGCCGGAAAACCGGGCGTTGGCAACAAGCGTGTTCAGCGCCCCTTCAAGATCCCGAACGTTTGAACGCATTTTTCGTGCGATCAGGAACGCAACCGACTCGTCAAGCGCAATGTCCCGCTCCTGGGCCTTGTTCAGCAAAATCGCTACCCGGGTTTCGAAGTCGGGTGGCTCAATCGCAACAGTCAGCCCCCAGCCAAAACGTGATCGCAACCGGGCCTCAAGCCCCTTTACCTCTTTCGGATAACGATCACAGGTCAAAATAATTTGCTGTTTGCTATCCAATAAAGCATTGAAAGTATGGAAGAATTCTTCCTGCGTTCTGTCCTTACCAGCGAAAAACTGAATATCATCAATCAACAGGGCTTCTGCCGTTCGATAATGTTGCTTGAATGCCTCGATGGTATCCCGACGAAGGGCCTGGATCATTTCGCTGACAAAGCGCTCGGAGTGCAAATACAGCACTTTTGCATGGGGATCGCGCTCGTGAATCAGGTTCCCGGCAGCATGTAGCAGGTGGGTTTTACCAAGGCCGGTGCCTCCATAGAGCAAAAGCGGGTTGTAAGCGCCGCCAGGCTTTTTTGCCACTTGTTGGGCGGCGGCGTAACCCAGCTCATTCGATTTACCAGTGACAAAATTGTTGAAACGATATCGATTGTCAAGACCGGTCTTGTGAATGATTCGTGTTTTTTCTGTTGCCACGTCGGGAACCTGCGAGCTGACACTTCCCAATTCGATATGAACCTGTTCACGGCTTGAGCCCAGGTGTTCAAAAATATCCCGGATTCGCTCCAGGTGATTGGTGGTGATGTAGTCGCAGACGTATTCGTTGGGCGCCGTCAAAATGATCTGGTCCTTACGGGACCTGACCTGCAGAGGACGTATCCAGGTGTTGAATTCTTCAGCCGGCAATTCCTTTTCGAGGAACTTGAGGCAGGTTTCCCAGTGCTGTTGGGCCATTTTATGGCGATATATTATTCTGTGTGGAGTGGCGGTTGCGCCCAGGGCCAGCCTTATTCAACGGATGCTCCCGGGCGGGTAGTCTAACTCGCTGTGGATAACTTGGCCACTGGCATTCGACAAGTTGGCCTAAAACTTATATTGGAGTTGTCTAGTGAGGCTGTTCTGAGTTAAAATTCGCCTCTTTTGTCGACGATTTTGGACGCAGTCATGAAACGTACATTTCAACCAAGCAAACTCAAGCGCAAGCGCCGTCACGGCTTTCGTGCCCGCATGGCAACACGCGGCGGTCGCGCCGTGATCAGATCAAGAAGAGCCAAGGGCAGAAAGCGCCTGTCAGCCTGAGCCAGCACTTTAATCAGAATAAGATCCCGGTATAGCATCATCATTGGGCGGCATCGTTGGCCGTTGATGTCTGTGAATGCGATCAGACGAGTGATCCGGAAGTGACCATGTCGCGGTCTTTCAAACCAACATCAAGGCTTCTGAAACCCGCTGATTTTAAAAATGTTTTCAACCGGGCGGTGATTTCTTCCGATCGCTTGTTCAGGGTCTTCGCCTGTGTTGGCAGCGCTACCCGGTCGCGACTGGGGCTGGCTGTCTCACGCAAGGTTGACCGACGAGCCGTCGTTCGCAATCGAATCAAACGAATTATTCGGGAAAGCTTCAGACACCAATACCCTGTCGGAAATCAGTGTTCGTCAGGCGAGGACAATTATGCTGAAGGCACCAGGAACGGGCAGGACTATGTTGTCGTGGCCTCTCCGCCTTCAGCCAGCGCAGATAACGAGCAGATTCGGGAATCACTGTCCAGGCACTGGCAGAAAGTGGATCTCAAACTGAAAAACAGGGCCGCACAGGCTAATAACGAAACAAGGAATAATTCGAGTAACCCGGATGGCTAATCTCAGACCAATACTGTTAATAACGCTGGTCTTTCTTGCTTACCTGATCTGGTTGGAGTGGCAGAAGGACTATGGTCCGCAGCCTGTTGCGCAGGCGCCGGCCACCGTTCAGACAGACACCACGACTGGAACACCGGACGTGCCTGTTATGGGCGAGCCCGGGTCATCCGCAGAACCTCCGGCAGATCTGCCTGATATCAATGATTCTGTTGCTATGGCTGGTCAGCAGAATTCAGACCAGACCAGTCCGCAGCAAACACCTGTCCAGCGACAAACCGTCGAAGTGGTCACTGATGTCCTGAGACTCGAAATCGACCTGACCGGCGGTACCGTGGTGGTTGCCGAGCTTCTCGATTACGCCGAAACGGTAGAGAATCCCGAACAGAAAGTTGTGTTGCTTCAGCCGTCAGGGCCAAAGACATTCCTTGCCCAGTCAGGACTGCTCAGTCACCAGAGTGCACCCAACCACACCAGTGTCTACAGCGCATCACAGAACAACTGGGCACTCAGCGCAGACCAGGACACACTGGAAGTTCCCCTGACCTGGCGTTCGGATGACGGCGTCGAGGTCACCAAACGTTTTATTCTGAATCGGAATCAGTACGACATCACGGTTCTGCATGAGGTACGCAACTCAGGCGAAGCAACATGGCTGGGTAGTCGTTACGACCAACTGCAGCGTGCAGCCTCTACCGAAGAGGGTGGCAGCGGGTTTAACAACCCCGAGCGCTACAGTTTCAATGGCATCGGCTTTTATGACGCTGAAGACAAGTTCCAGAAAGTTGATTACGACGATGTGGTTGACGAACCGTTCAAAAAGACAGTGTCCGGCGGCTGGCTGGCCATGGTTCAGCACTATTTCTTTGCTGCCTGGATTCCACCTACTGAAGAACTGGTCACTTACTCCACCCAGCAGGTGACGACAAACGGGCAGACTCGCTATATTGCCAGGGATGTCTCACCGGCCGTGCAGGTAGCACCTGGCGCGACTGCCACATTCACCAGCAGGCTGTACGTCGGGCCCAAGCTTCAGGATGATCTGCCCCAAATTGCACCGGGCCTTGAGCACACCGTCAATTACGGGATTTTCACCGTTTTTTCAAAGCCCTTGTTCTGGCTGCTGGAAAAAATCCACGACTACGTGGGTAACTGGGGTTGGTCAATTATCCTGCTGACTGTCCTGATCAAGCTCGCCTTTTTAAAACTGACCGAAGCACAGTTTCGCTCAACGGCGCGAATGCGCAAACTTCAGCCCCGGATAGAACAATTGAAGGAAAGATATGGCGACGACCGTCAGCGCATGAGCCAGGCGATGATGGAAATGTACAAGACCGAAAAGGTCAATCCGCTGGGTGGGTGTTTGCCGATCCTTGTCCAGATCCCCATATTTATTGCGCTCTATTGGGTATTGATCGAATCGGTAGAGTTGAGGCAGGCACCCTTTATTCTGTGGATTGAAAATCTTTCGGCGCGCGACCCTTACTTCGTGCTGCCCGCACTCAATGCCATCTTCATGATAGCGACCCAGCGCCTCACGCCGATGGTTGGTATGGATCCGGTTCAGCGAAAAATGATGAGTGCGATGCCGGTAGTGTTTTCCGTCCTTTTCGCGTTTTTCCCTGCAGGCCTGGTGCTTTACTGGGCGACCAACGCTGGCCTTTCGCTGGCTCAGCAGGTTTATATCACGCGTAAGATTGAGCGCTCCTAGCCCGGTTTCGGGACTTAACCCGTTTTTCCCGATTCAATTGGCAGTTCACGGATGCGCTTGCCGGTGGCAGCAAATATTGCATTTGTGACCGCTGGTGCCACCGGTGGCAACGGGCCTTCACCCAGTCCCCTGGGTGCATCATCACTGTCGATGAAGTGAACATCAATCACAGGCGTGTCCTGCATTCTGCATATCCTGTAATCATTAAAGTTGCTTTGTTGCACAATACCGTCGCGGACAGTGATTTTACCGAAAAGAGCAGCTGAGAGGCCTTCAAGCACACCACCCTGAACCTGGTTTACGGCGCCCTGGGGATTGATGATTCTTCCGCAGTCGATCGCGCATGTAATCCGGTCAACGCGGATGGTCCGGCCAGTGACCGAAACCTCGGCCACCTCGGCCACCCACGCCCCCTGGTTGTAGCTCGCGGCGATACCACGTCCTTTTCCGGCAGCGACGGGTGTGGACCAACCCGATTTTTCAGCTGCAACTTCAATCACCTTGCGTAATCTTGCCGCACTGAAGTTGAAATCTTCACGGACCTGGACGAATTCCTCTTCCCCGACCAGGTTCAGCCAGAACTCAACAGGATCTGTCCCTGCATTTGATGCCAGCTCATCGATGGCACTGGATACGACGAACACATTTCCGGAATGGTCAACAGCACGCCACTGCCCCAGTGGGACACGCGCCCGGACCGGGACATAGTCAAACAGCAGGTTGGGGACAAAAGCGGCCGGAAATTCATAATTTCCAATTTCAGCAGGCGAACCATCCCTCTCGAGATACCACTGGCGCGGATGGCTGACGACGCGCTGGTTCCAGTGGCTGATTTTTCCTTCTTCGACTTTCGCCTGAATACGTTGCAGGTTGGCGGGCCGGAAATAGTCATGACGCACATCGTCTTCACGCGACCAGACCACTTTGACTGGTCGTCCGGATAATTTTGCGAGCAAGACGGTGTCGGTAATAAAATCAGCATAAAAGCGCCGACCAAACGCCCCGCCTGCGCGCATCACGTGAATGGTGACGTTTTCCTGCGGAATGCCGAGCACTTTGGCAATCGCCTCTGCAGCCATCGAGGGGTTTTGTGTGGCCGCCCATACCTCGGCATGATTGTCTTCAACCCTGGCCGTGCAATTCATGGGTTCCATCGGCACATGAGCGAGAAACGGAACCCTGTAAATGACATCAAGGTCCGGGTTTTCGACACCAGGATTGCCATCTTCCCTGACCACCTCGGGATCGTCACCCAATGCGGCCTCAAACTTCTGTGTCAGCTCATCGCTGTCGTCGCCGCTTTCGGGAATTTGCCATTCGACCTCGAGCTTTTCAGCACCCTGAAGAGCGGCCCATGTGTTTGTGGCCAGGACAGCAACCCCGGAAACGAAATTTGGACAGTTAGGGAGAATGATTCGACCACCGTGATCTGAATTCTTCAGAATGTGAAAATCAATGACGCCTGCAACCGCTTTTGCCTCAGTGGCATCATAGGTCAGTGGCTGACCATCACCATTGGGACAACGTTTCACCGCCGCATAGAGCATGTTGGGCAAGGTGAAATCAATGCTGTAGGTCTGCCTGCCGCGTACGATATCGGGGCTATCGACATCAGGCAGATCTTTCCCGATCAGGGTGAAGTCAGATTCGTTTTTAAGTGGTGGTTCTTCAGGAACAGGCATTCTCGCTGCCTGTTCAGACAGCTCCGCATAACTCAGGCGTGCTCCGCTGGCCTCATGAACAACAAAACCGTTGTCAGTAGACAGTTCAGATACCGGCTGGCCCAGATTCTCTGATGCAGCAGCAACCAGCATGTTGCGGGCCGTGGCGCCGGCCTGACGCATCGCAGCATAATTCAGCCTGACGCTGAGGCTGCCGCCGGAAAACTGGTTTTCCAGGCGTATATCCCAGTCAGCCTGTTCAACAGTGACCTGCTTCCAGTCCACATCAAGCTCTTCGGCAATGATCTGGGGCAAGGCTGTCTTGACACCCTGACCCAACTCCGGGTTTTGTGCGTAAATAGTGATTCGGCCATCCGGGCTGATTCGTACCAGCGGATGTAATTCCTGCGGGCTTTCTGCAAAAGAGGTTGTTACAGGGATGCCAACCATCAGGCCGAGGCTGCTCACTGCGCCCAGTTTGAGAAAATCCCGTCGATTGAATTCGATCATATGAAATTAGCCAGTAGTGTGTGGAAGACCATGAAGGCTTGGTATTCTGGCAATATTCAAACCCTGGTCCGTACTTGTTGCGATAAAGAGAGTGCCACGTTCGATGGAACAGCCCAAATTCACTGATTTGAAGGCAATGCAATAAGACATGTCTGATTCTGACACCATTTGCGCCATTGCCACGCCGCCAGGAACCGGCGGAATCGGAATCGTCAGGCTTTCAGGACCGGGGGTTCCGGAGGTCGCAGAGGGGATACTTGGTAGCTTACCTGCACCAAGACATGCGAAGCTCACCGATTTTGTCAATGCCGATGGGAAAACCCTGGACAGCGGAATCGCGCTTTATTTTCCGAAACCGAGCTCCTTCACAGGTGAACACGTGCTGGAGTTGCAGGGTCATGGTGGCGTCGTGGTTCTCAATTTGTTGTTGCAGCGGGCCCTGGAGCTCGGTGCCAGGATGGCCCGGCCTGGAGAGTTTTCGGAGCGTGCGTTTCTGAATGGCAGAATCGACCTGGTGCAGGCGGAAGCCATTGCGGACCTGATCGAATCGGGAACCGAAGCAGCAGCGCGCGCGGCGCAACGGTCGCTTGAAGGAAGGTTTTCGACAGAAATCAGGGCATTTCAGAAGGCGATCACTGAACTCCGGGTGTTCGTGGAATCAGCAATCGACTTTCCCGACGAGGAAATCGACTTCCTCTCGGAGAGCGATGTCACCGAGCAGGTGTTGTCTGTGATCAATCAACTCGAGAATCTTCTGGTGCGTACTCAACAGGGGCGACTCTTGCGTGACGGGATCGTTATCGCGATCACCGGGCGGCCTAATGCCGGGAAATCCAGCCTTCTCAATGCACTGGCTGAGAGTGATGTTGCGATCGTAACAGACATACCTGGCACAACCCGGGACGTTCTCCGTGAGCAAATCCACATTGATGGTGTGCCGTTGCACGTCATGGACACGGCGGGTATCCGGGATACCGAGGACCCCATCGAAATTGAAGGCATCAGAAGGGCTCGCGGGGCGCTTGCTTCAGCGGACATCATTCTTAATGTCATTGATGCGACCACCAGCGACATTGAACTGTACAAAGACAAAAACTCCGGAATTCATGTGCTCAACAAGATTGATTTGTTGGACAAGACGGGACGGGTTGAATTTGAAAATGCCTGTAAGCGTGGTGAAATATCCGGTGTTCCCGTGTCAGCAAAGACCGGGGAGGGGCTGGAGTCCTTGAAAAGCACCATACTGATGGGTGTAGGGGCCGGACAGGCACAAGAAGGCAGTTTTTCAGCGCGCCAGCGACACATTGATGCGCTGCGTCGCGTGCAAAATCACCTCCGTGAAGGACGGTCGCAATTGATCGATAACCAGGCTGGTGAGTTGCTGGCAGAAGAATTGCGCCTGGCGCAAAAGGCCCTGGGTGAAATTACCGGAGAAGTGACCCCTGATGATCTGCTGGGCGAAATTTTCTCCAGCTTCTGCATTGGCAAGTAACATCGCCAAGGCCCCATGAATCGGGAAGGGATTCTTGCGGCGTTGTGCGGCCTGCTGACGCTGGTCATCATCCACTACGCATACTGGCTCAATATCCATACCCCGGGTGTTCTTGCCGCTGTATACCAGTGCAATCCCTATTTCGAAGGGTGTGTTTCAGTCAGCAGGGCGGCTCGATCCGGCCCGGGATTGCTTTGGTTCAAGCTGGTGATGTTGCCGTGCGCACTCATGATTGCGGTCAGCTGGCGGAACGTTGGCGCCTGGATGGCCGGCATTATGCCAGGGTGGGAGAAGTCTCGACTGTGGACGGTTCGCCTTGGAATGGTCGGTGCAGTGGCGCTGGTTTTCTACGTGATTTTCCTTGGCACCGAGGGTGAAGTCTATTCATGGCTGAGACGATATGGGGTTGTATTCTTTTTTGGCATGACAGCGTTGGCGCAGTTGCTGGTGGCGCGACTGGTCTGGGCGGCGTTTGGTGTGCTCAAGGGCTGGCTGGCATCACTGTTCGTGGTTCTGGTGAGCCTGCAGTGGGTGACGGGCGTATTCTCGGTGCTCAAGCGCCTTATTTTTGACAACCCCGATTTGATCGATCGCCTCGAGAACATGGCTGAATGGCTGATGATTTTGCTGATGTCATTGGGTTTCATCCTGATGGGGCTGTTTCTCTGTAATCAGCAAACCCGCAAACCTGCATCGTATTGACAAGGAACCAGCGAAAGCGGAAGGTAAGCTCCCGCAACAGAAACTGTTGGAAAGAACATGCTTGACCAGACCAAAACCCAACTGAAATTGGACAATCCGGATTTGCTGCGAGAGCAGGCTTACATTGACGGCAAATGGATTGATGCAGATGACGGGAAGACCTTTGCTGTGACCAACCCGGCGGATGGCTCGCATCTCGCCGACGTGCCGGAGCTGACCACAACCGAGACGCGCCGGGCGGTTGAGGCGGCCGACAGGGCGTGGAAGGAATGGCGTACACGCACTGCCAAGGACCGGGCTGCAATTCTAAGACGCTGGTTTGATTTGCTGATGGAAAACCAGGATGACCTGGCAGCCATTATGACCGCCGAGCAGGGCAAGCCCTTGTTTGAATCTGCCGGAGAAATTGCCTACGGCGCTTCTTTTATTGAATGGTTTGCCGAGGAAGGAAAGCGACTTTACGGCGATGTGGTTCCAACCCACATGAATGACAGACGCATCATGGTGATCAAGCAGCCGGTCGGTGTCGTGGCCGCGATCACGCCCTGGAATTTCCCCAACGCAATGATCACCAGGAAGGCCGGTCCGGCGCTGGCCGCAGGCTGTACTTTCGTCGGCAAGCCTGCATCAGAAACACCTTTATCAGCTTTGGCCATCTGCGTGTTGGCAGAACAGGCTGGTGTACCAGCAGGCGTTCTGAATATTGTGACTTCAACCCGTTCTTCAGAGGTTGGTGAAGAACTCACCAGTAACCCACAGGTCAGGAAGTTTTCCTTTACCGGATCGACAGCAGTAGGAAAACAACTGATCAGGCAGTGTGCCTCAACGGTAAAACGGGTCTCCATGGAGCTCGGAGGAAACGCGCCGTTCATCGTGTTTGATGATGCTGACATTGACTCGGCAGTAAAAGGTGCAGTCATCGCCAAGTATCGCAATGCCGGACAAACCTGTGTCTGTGCCAATCGACTGTATGTTCAGGCCGGTGTTTACGACGAGTTCATGGAGAAGTTCACCAGCGCCGTAGGAGAGATGAAGGTCGGGCGCGGTGATGAAGAGGGCGTCAATGTCGGGCCTCTGATTTCAGACAGTGCAATTGGCAAGGTAGAAAAACTGCTGAAAGATGCGCTTGATAAAGGGGCAGAACTGACCCTTGGCGGCTCACGTCATGAGCTTGGCAACCTGTTTTTCGAGCCGACAGTACTGGGCAATGCTACCCAGGAAATGGAAGTGGCCCGCGAAGAAATCTTCGGGCCGCTGGCGCCGGTTTTCCGGTTTGAAGAAGATGAAGATGTGGTGGAGATGGCCAATGCGACCGAGTTTGGTCTCGCGGCCTATTTTTATGCCCGCGATATCGGGCGCATCTGGAAAGTTGCCGAAGCGCTCGAATACGGCATGGTTTGTATCAACGACGGCATTCTTTCAACCGAGGTGGCGCCATTTGGCGGCATGAAGGAGTCCGGAATCGGCCGGGAAGGTTCGAAGTACGGAATCGACGAATATGTCGAATTGAAATACCTGACCATGGCGGGACTGAATTAAACAACGGTTGAGGAGAATAAAGATGTTGTTTGAATCACGATCGGCAATGGCTTTTTTGGCAATGGTTTTGGCCTTTTCTGTCTCGACTGTGGAAGCGGTTAATGACGAGCCGCTGGAAGAAAACTGGGCGCCGGGTGAGTGGGGCCCGGATGATCTGATTGGCGCTGTAAACCGAATCACGCCGGAATTGGTGCTGGCTGCAGTAGGTTTGGTGAAACAGGGCAAGGTCGCCACGCTTGGCAAGACCTACCAGGCCGACATGCCGACCTTTCCGGGTCGAAGCTGGAAGCTCACCATTCCCCGCGGCGGCCCCCAATCCTGGGGCCCACAGCAGCTGGTGGGAAATGAAGAACTGGTCACCGCAGAGCTTGGGCAGGTGGGCACCCAGTTTGACGGGCCTGGCCACATTGGTATACGTACGTCACAAGGCGATTACTTCTACAACGGACGTTTTTTGGAAGAAGTTGGCACACCCACCGGTTTGGGGCCCCTGGGTGTTGAGCACATCGCCGAGATTGGATTCGTGTGCCGGGGCGTGCTTCTGGATGCTGCAAAATATCGCGGCATGGAGATACTGCCAATTCCCGCATCACCACCCAACCAGGGTGATCCCGGAATTATCACCGACGAGGATGTACGCAACATGATCGAGGCGCAGGGTATTGCGCCAATCAAAGAGGGAGATTGCGTGTTTCTTTACACGGGCCACGGAAACCTGTGGCATCCCCGGGAGTGGGATACTTTTTCTGCAGAGGAAAAGGCTAAAAGGACGGCGGAATTCAACTCAGGACAGCCAGGGTTTGGGATTTCGGCCTGCCATTACCTCGCCGGGCGAAAGATCATACTGATGGGGGCAGACAACTGGAGCACCGAAGCGACAGCCGCCGGTACTTTCGCGGGCGAGAATGAACAACCGTTTGAATGCCATCTCACCATGATGCCAAAACATGGCATCTGGAATATCGAGAACCTGGATTTAACCCAGCTGGTTGAAGACGGCGTATCAGAATTTCTGTTCGTGTGGTCGCCATTGAAAATGAAAGGAGCAACTGGTTCGCCAGGAAATCCGGTTGCGCTTTACTGATGGTAAGATCACCGGCACACGTCACATCGTAATCGTTGTGCCATTCTATAGCCCGGTCAATACAGCAGCATATATTTCGATGGCATCCCAGAGGTTTTGGAGACGAATGTTCTCGTCTTTGCCGTGCTGGTTATTGTCATGGTTGGCAACCGGCAGGATCAGCACAGGTGAGCCTACCTCTTCGGCAATCAGGTAAATCGGCAGGCTGCCACCCATGGTCGGCAGCTGGATGAGTGGATCATCGTTGAGCCCATCCAGAATTTCAGCGACTTCCTGGGCGATGGGCAGATCCATGGACGCCCGGTAAGCGGGATAACCATGATCAGGCCAGGACAGTTCAGCAATCCTGGCGTGGCCCTGAAGTTCCTCCATGCTCGGTGGCTGGTAAATAATATGGTAACCCTGCTCTCGAAGATGGTCCTCGATGGCCTTGTGCAGGAAAGCTGGCGTTTGTTTTGGAACAAGCCTCAGTCCGACTGAAGCGGTGGCCGACACCTGGATTGCGTTGCGGGCATCGTCTCCGACATCACCGGAACGAATTCCGCGCATGTTGATGGCCGGTCGCATGATGGCCATTTCGACCCGATCATCGGTTTCGGGCGCGCCAATGGCCAGCTGCTCCAGGAGCAGATCATCAACCTCTGGTGCAGCATTGATGGCGGCCAACTCAGCTTCGGTGGGCGGTGTGACTTGGTCACTGTAGCCGTCGATCAGGATATTTCCAAATTCGTCCCGCATGCTGCGCAACAGGGCCATTAACTCGACAATGGGGTTTGGTGCCCAGTTGCCATAATGACCGCTGTGGAGGGGGCGAGACGCACCATAAACGGTGACATCAAACCCGTAAGTCCCGCGAACCCCGTATACCAGCTGCATACGCCGGCTCTGGTGCATTGGGCCATCGCAAAACAGCCACAGGTCTGCCTGCAGAAGATCGCGATTTTCAGCCAGCACCTCCTTTAAATGCGGTGAGCCGGCCTCTTCTTCCCCTTCGAGAAACACTTTCAGGTTAACGCTCGGCGACTGGCCCAGCTCTTCCAATGCATCCAGAGCGGCCAATAGAGCGATGACTGGCGCCTTGTCATCGCCGGTTGAGCGGCCAAAGAGTCGCCATTCAGGATCAAACGGTGCTTCGATCGGCACCGTCTCACCATCATCCTCCACCAATGCCGTCCGCATCACCGGGGTCCATGGATCTGAAGCCCAGTCATCCGCATTTGCGGGCTGTCCGTCATAGTGGATATAAACCAGGATGGTTCGATCTGCGCCTGGTATCACTTTTTCCGCAAAAACCGCGGGCGGGCCATCG
>Ga0102946_1000033_pt1 | contig 50148 bp, 38 predicted proteins | sample SalPon2A_A_D1_MG_FD_78209 | JGI IMG/M metagenome (GOLD analysis project Ga0102946, IMG submission 78209) | Soil microbial communities from South San Francisco under conditions of wetland restoration - Salt Pond MetaG R2A_A_D1_MG | ecosystem: Environmental > Terrestrial > Soil > Wetlands | place... | reverse complement strand
GCCGGGTCACTTGCGCCGTCAATGGAATCAGGCGCTGTTTGAGCGGCTGGTGGTCTACAACGAGGGGATCGGCGAGGCCGAGGTCGCCGAGCCCTTTGCGACGCTGGCTGGCCAGATCGCTGCACCTTATCCACGCTATACGGGGAAAAGGCGCAGCGATTTGCCGTCGGGGGCCCCTGAGGCCAGCGCCGAGACTCAGATCGACCTTTCTCTCGGCGCTGGTTCGAATGAGGTCGATCTAGTGCCCCGGGCTGGATTCGAACCAGCGGCCTTCCGCTTAGGAGGCGGACGCTCTCTCCTGCTGAGCTACCGGGGCAAGTTCGCCGCCATTATCCCGCAGCCTGGGTGGGAAGATGGGTGGGAAGATTTCTGGCCCTTCCTGTCCGCTCGCGGCAATCTCTGGCCCTCCACGAAAAGGGCGGATTTCCAGGTATTTCGCATCAGAACGCCAGATGCGCCTCGACCAGGTACCGCGCCTTTGCCACAGGAGATCTCCCCTCATTCGGTGTCTCCTATGTCTCGACACAGGTGTCGCCTATCTGCTGAAACCGGACACTGCTCGGGGCACTGACCTTGACGGTGGTCGAACTGCCGGCATGAGCCGTCGCCTGTCTCGATCAACCGCTTCAGATGGCGGAGCTCGGTGCGGACATGCTCGCGATCCTTCTCGATGCCGTTGAGCGGCCGGGCGAACGCCCACCGAACGGCGCTGCCGAGGAGGCCGAGGGGGAACAGTGCCCAGACGCGAGCGCTGACCTGCGTGCTGGCCGCTCCCTCGCACGGTTCGATTCCCAAGGTGACCCCCTCGCTGATCGTGGTCGGGAACCCGTGCCACTGGTAGCGGGCCTCGGGCGATTCCCAGGTCACCGCCGAGCCCGGCCTGACGGCGGTGACCACGGCCGCGGCCTCGCCGGGCATCCCGGCGACCTTCTCGCGGATCCTGATCTTGGCGCCGACCCTGACGCCCGAGCCGTCGAGGAACTCCATGCTCTGGTGCTCGGGGCTCGCCGCCCCCCACCAGCCCCCGATGTCGCTCATCACCTCCCAGACCCTGGTCGGCGGCGCCTCGATCAGGATCGTCTCGGTGAACTCGTACATGCTCAGCTGCTCCTACGCGTCGCGTCCCAGGCCCGCTCCATCTGCCGCGTCAGCGAAAACGAGGTCGAGGCGCGTTGCGTCATCGCCCTCTCGATCTTCGTCGGCGCGAAATTCATCCGTGCTGACTTCCAGGGCCGGAGCCGGTCCGAGGCCCTGCAGCTCGCACTCGACCACCTGCTCGCCGAGTCCTCGGACTCCCCCCGATAGGGGCGAGAAGATCCCTATCGCATGCGGTTGGCCGGGCGTAGTGGCCAGGCGCGGGGCGGCGTCCGGTCGTAGCGGACCGGCGTCGCGTCGCCGTCGTAGGTCGGCAGCAGGTCGCGCATCGCGGTCGGGACCCCGGGCGCCGACCCCTGTCGCCACCAGCCGCGGGGCGGCAGCGAGGGCTGGTCGACGGCGTAGGAACGGACGTCGTCCGGAAGCTGGGCGAAGCGCGGCAGGTACCAGACCGTGAGGCAGGTGCGGCGTCGGTCGCTGCGGTTCGGGTGGGTCGCGTGGAGGATGCGGGCATCGCCGACCACCGCGTCGCCGGCTCGTACCGCGACGGTTTCCTCGCCCGGCTGGTGGGCATGGGCGGGGCCGTCCTCCGGGGCGCGGTCGATCTCCCCGCCGTGAGCCGACGGCAGCATGTCGTGGAGCGGGTGGCGCCTGCGGTGCGATCCCGGGATGACGCGCAGCGCCCCGTCCTCGGCCTCGACGTCGCGCAGGTAGTACATGGCGAACAGCTGTGCCGGCCACGGCTCCCAGCTCACCCGGCTGCCCCAGGCCCACCAGTCCTGGTGCCACCAGAGCGAGGGACTGCGGGGGGGCTTGCTGATCAGGTAGGCGCTGAGCCACTTCGGAGCGTCGAAGCCGAGCTGGCGCAGGGCCGCGCGAATCTCCCGGTTGGCGACCAGGCGGCGGACCGGGGACTCCCCCAGCGGGTCCAGCGGCAGCATCGAGCCGTGGAAGCGGAATGCGCCGAAGTGCTCGGCGCTCGCGCTGCCGAGGCGCTGCTCGCAATGGTCACGCAGCTCGGCGAGCAGATCGGGCGCGAGCACCCCCGGCGCCACCGCGTAGCCCTGCTCGAGGAAAGTGTCCGCGGAGGGCGGGGATGTCGTGGATGGGAGGTCGGTCATCTGCGGTGCAACTTTGGGGGATCTGGCCCGGTTGTATAGAAATGCTCCGGATGGAACTCCGCCAGTCCGCGCGTCCCGGGCTCGCCCTCCTTGCCGCCGCGCTGGTCGCGGCGCTGTGGGCGCTGCTCGCTCCGGCCGGGGCCGCTGCCCGCAGCGTCCAGTTCGACGGGCGGCAGGTCGAGGTGCCGCGGGGCTGGCAGGTGATCCGGCTCGCCAAGCACCCACGGGCCTGCGTGCGACTCGATCGCCGCGTCGTCTACCTCGGCGTCCCCTCGGCCAACCAGCGCTGCCCGGCCGAGGCGATCGGGCGCCGCCGGGCGATCCTGGTCGAACCGCGCCGCGCCCGGGCGGCGCGGCGGGCGGCCCTGCCCCGGACCCCGCGCCGGGTCGCCTCCGCGTCCGCCGCGGTCTTCACCGGGCTCGGCTTCGATGCCTGCACCGCGCCCTCGGCCAAGGCGATGGGCGCCTGGCGCAAACACTCGCCCTACCAGGCGATCGGGGTCTACATCGGCGGCCTCAACCGGGCCTGCTCACAGCCCAACCTGACCGCCTCCTGGGTCGACGCCCAGACCGAGGCCGGGTGGCACCTGATCCCGACCTACGTCGGGCTGCAGGCCCCGAAGAGCGCCTGCGGCAGCTGCGCCCTGCTCAGCACCAACCTCTCCACCGCGCGCAAACAGGGCGCCGCCGCCGCGGTCGACGCGGTCGCCGATGCCAGCGCCGTCGCGATGGGCCCGGGCAGCCCGATCTACTACGACATGGAGGCCTACACCCAGACCGCCACCGCGACCGCGGCCACCCTCGCCTTCCTCGAGGCCTGGACGATCAAGCTGCACCAGCTCGGCTACCTCTCCGGCGTCTACAGCAGCAGCTCGTCCGGGATCGAGGACATCGCCGACCAGATCGGCACCGGGTACGAGCTGCCCGACCAGCTCTGGATCGCCAACTGGAACGGGCAGAAGAACACCGCCGACCCGAACGTCCCGCCATACGCCTGGACCCAGCACCAGCGGATCCACCAGTACCGCGGCGGCCACGGCGAGACCTGGGGTGGCGTCACGATCTCAATCGACAACAACTACGTCGACGGCGCCACCGTCGGCTCGGCGACCCCGGGCGACGACGACGACCCGGTCGGGTGGCTCGATCTCAGCGGCACGCCGCGACCGGGGCACCTGCGGGTGCGGGGCTGGGCCTACGACCCCAACGACCCGGCGGCGACGCTCTCGATCCGGCTCTACGTCGGCGGCCGCGCCGGCTCGCCGGAGGCCGACGTCTACGAGCTCGGCCCGATCGCCAACCGCAAGCGGGCCGACGTCGCCGCCGAGTTCCCCGAGGCCGGCAGCCGGCACGGCTTCGACACCCGGCTCGCGGTCGCCAAGTCCGGCCCGCAGCCGGTCTGCGCCTACGCCATCGGGATCGCCCCCGGCGGCGACTCGCTGCTCGGCTGCGAGGCGACCCGGATCCCGCCCGCGGTCATCCTCAAGCACGTCCGCGAGCGGCGGAACATGGTCAAGGTCTGGGTCAAGTGCACCTGGCCGGAGGGGACCCAGTGCCCCGGCCAGCTCGCCCTTCGCACCCGCTTCAAGGTCCGGCAGCGACGCGCCGGCCGGGTGCGCACCCGTGTCCTCACCCGCGCCCTGGGCCGCCGCAAGTTCCAGCTCAGCGGCGGCCGTGGCCACGTCTTCAAGGTCCGCCTCACCCCCAACGCGCGGCGGCTGCTGCGCCAGCGCGGCCCCCTCCGCACCCAGCTGATCGCGGCGATCCCCGGCGGCCGCCGCTACCACGTGCTCAAGGTCGGGGACCGGGGCTGACGGCCGTCCCGGTAGGGGTGGAGCGTCTTGTACTTTTTCGGCCGGCCGGCCCCGAGGCGCCAGCCACAACGTCTCCCCCGAAAAAGTTAAGCGGAACCCCTACCGGGACGGCCGCTCACACACGATCCGGGCGGTCGGGGTAGATCTCGTCGATCGTCAGCAGGGCGCAGTACGGCGCCCCGGCTGCCGCCTCGATCCGCTCGGCGCCGCCGGCGAGGCGGTCGACCACGGCGACCACCCCGGCCACCTCCAGCCCCTCCTCGCGGACCCGCTCGATCGCCCCCGCGGTCGAGCCGCCGCTGGTCACCGTGTCCTCGACCACCAAGCACCGGGTCCCGGGACCGACCGGTCCCTCGACCCAGCGCTGCAGGCCGTGGTCCTTGCGCGAGCCGCGCACGAAGAAGGCGACCAGGTCGGCGCCCGAGGGCACCGCGATCGCCGCGCAGGCCGGCGGAATAGCCGCCGTCGCCGGCCCACCGACCGCATCCGCCCCCAGCTCCAGCGCCCGAGCCGCGATCATCTCCCCAGCCGCCCGGAACCCAGCCGGCCGCATCAAAGCCCGCCGAGCATCGACGTAGTACTGCGCCGTAGCCCCACTGGCCAAAGTCACCTCGCCAAGGATCAAGGAGTGCTCCTGAAGCTCCGCTAGGAGGGTCCGCTTAGCTGCATCAAGGTCGGCCACGGCCGGCATCCTAAGGATCTATCCCGGTAGGGGTGGAGCGTCTTGTACTTTTTCGGCCGTCAGCTCCGAGGCGCCAGCCGCCACGTCTCCCCCGAAAAAGTTAAGCGGAACCCCTACCGGGATAGATCCTCCGCGGCAAGGGCTTCAGCGAACCCTTGGCGCCAGCTTGGGTGGGCGGGCTCCCAGCCCAGTTCTTGCTTTGCCTTGGCGTTGGACGCGCCGCGCAGCTCGGTGAGCATCTGCACCGCGGCGCGGCCGGCGATCAGGCGGGCAAGCCAGGCGGGGACCCGGCGCGGCGGCTTGGCGCCCAGCGCCTCGGCATAGGCCGGCAGCCACTCGCGCATCGGGGCCGGCTCGTCGTCGACCACGTTGTAGGCGCCCGGGGCGCCGCGCTCCAGCGCGGCGACGACCGCCGCCGCCGCGTCGTCGACGTGGAGGAAGGAGAAGACCCCGGTCCCGGCGCCGACCACCGGGGCACGGCGACGGCGCACGTCGGCGGCCTGCGAGCCATCGCTCGCGTAGTAGGTGCCCGGCCCGTAGAGCCAGCCCATCCGCAGCACCACGCCCTCGATCCCCTCGGCGCCCAGCACCCGGCGCTCCAGCTCGACCGTGGCCTCGGCGCCCGCCCGGAAGATCCCCGGCGCGTCCAGGAACGGCGGCGCCGCCTCGTCCTTGACCCAGCTCCCCTCGGCGCGGTAGAGGAAGGCGACGCTCTCGGCGACGATCCGCCGCGCCCCGGCGGCCTGCGCGGCGGCGAGGAGGTTGCGAGTCCCCTCGGTGCGCAGCCGGTTGGTCGCGGCGAGGTAGTCGCGCCGGGGGACGATCCGCGCCGGCAGCGCGGTGAGGGCGTGGACGACCGCGTCGGGCGCCGCCGCGACTACCGCCCCGCGCAGCGCCTCGGCATCGAGCGCGTCGCAGACGACCGCCTCGGCGCCGGCCGCCCGAATCGCCTCGACCCGCTCCTCGCGACGCGTCGTCCCGGTCGCCTCGTGCCCGGCGGCGCGCAGCAGCGGCAACAGCGACTTCCCCAGCACCCCACTGGCTCCAGCCACGAACACCCTCACCGCGACCGCCCCCTCATCGTCCCCAAGCTACCGGGACAGCGGAGCGACTACCAGATGAAGATGTCTTCCCCGTACTGGATGCGTTCGTAGACCTCGGGCTGGTCGGCGATGAAGGTGCGCAGGCAGCCGTGGCTGGCCGGGTAGTCGGGCACCGACTTGTAGCCGTGCACCGCGTAGCCACGGTAGAAGTACCAGGAGTAGTACATCTCCTTGTTGTTGTAGCCCGGTTCGGTGCGGATGAACTCGTAGTGCCCGGTCACCGTCGGCGTCCCCGGGGTTCCCGAGGAGATCGGGTAGATCGCCACCGGCCGGTCGCCCTTGGCGAAGACCAGGACCTGCTTGGAGAGCGGCGCCTCGGCGTGCCTGCCGGCCCCGGGGTGGCGGACCTTGTAGCCGCCGCGACCGGCGAAGACCCTCTTCACGAGGCCGGCGCCGGCATGGGTGGTCCGCGCCATCTCGTTGACTTTGCGGTAGGCGAGCACGCCGCGCGCCGTCCTGCCCTTGAAGCAGCGGCCGCCGTTGGTGATGTAGCCCATCTTGCGCAGCGCCCGCTTGAACCCGACCACGACGTCGCCGCACTGGCCCTTGCGCAGCGCCGGGAAGCTCACCCTCCAGCTCTTGCGGATCGTGCTGTCGCCACCCAGCGCCGCGGTCGCCCGGTGCCGAGCCGAGGCCGCGTACTTGCCGTCGCGGGTGACGCGGATCCAGGCGCGGAATTTGCCGGTCCCGTTCTTGCCCTTGCCCACCGCCAGCTTGTGGCGGACCAGCTTGCGGCCGTTGCGGAAGAAGGTCAGCTCGACCTTCTGGCCGCGAACGTAGGGCTTCACGGTGCCGAAGACGCGGACCTTCGAGTAGATCTCGGCCTTGCCGCCCTGCAGGTTGCCGAGCTTGATCTTCACGGTCGCCTTGGGCGGCGCTCCGGCCGCTGCGTCGGCGGCGGTCGCGGTGGCTGGGAGGACGAGAAGCACCAGCGCGACGAGGATCGGGGAAAGGCGACTGGTCACGGGAGCCAAATGCTACTGAGCGAGCAGGGCGACCGAGTTGTTCAGCATGTGCAGGACGATCCCCGGCACCACCGAGCCGGTTTTCTCGTAGAGCAGGCAGAGGATGACGCCGAAGGCGATCAGCGGCGGCACCGCCGAGACGCCGGTCAGGACGTGCAGGGCGCCGAAGACGCCGCCGGCCAGCAGCGCCGCCGCGAACCGGGGCAGGCGCTCACGCAGGCCGCCGAACAGCATCCCCCGGAAGCAGACCTCCTCGCTGACCGAGGCGAGGAAGACGATCAGCAGGATCTGGATGCCGACCGGGCCGAAGCCCTCGGCGATGTCCTCCTGTTCGGGCTGCGTGATCAGCAGCGCGTAGAGGATCCCGAAGACCATGTAGGCGCCGACCGCGGCCGCCATCCACTTCAGCGCCGAGGGCTGGAAGCCGCGCACCCCGAGCCGGCGGAGGATCTCGCCCAGCCCGGCGGCACCGCGCCAGGCGGCGATCGCCATCGGCACCAGCAGGAAGCCGAGGCCGGTGGCGAGCTGGACGCCGACGTTGCCGAAGGTGGTCAGCTCCCCGTCTTCGACCCCGATCAGCGCCGCCGGGATCCCCAGCATGATCCCGGCGCCGAGCGCCAGCACGACGCCGAGCACCGCAGCGGCCGGCCCCCAGTTCGAGGGCGGGAAGCCGGGGCCGGCGCTGGGCCGCGAGTCGGGTGGCGGCGGGGGAGCGGCGAGCTGGTCGGCGTCCATCTGGCCGGCAGTCTCACAGGTCGGCCCCACTACCCTCTGGGGGGATGACGCAGCGCGCGCGGCGACGGCACCGACGCCGGGGGGGAATCGGCAGCAAGCTTCTGATCGGCCTGGGGGCCGGCCTGGCCGTGGCCGGGATCGCCGCGGTCGGGGTCGTCTCCTGGGTGCTCGACGTCGCCGCCGACGCGCCGCCCCTCTCCAGCTGCAAGCCGGTCGAGCGCGGCGGCAACTCGGTCCTCTACGCCGCCGACGGCAGCCGCCTCGGCCGGGTCGCCTCCGCCGAGGCGCACGAACCGGTGGCGGTCGGCCGGGTCCCCAAGAGCCTGCGGCTGGCGACGGTGGCGATCGAGGACGAGCGCTTCTACGAGCACGGCGGCTTCGACCCGGAGGGGATCGCCCGGGCGCTGCGCGAGAACATCGAGGCGGGGGAAGTGGTCGAGGGCGGCTCGACGATCACCCAGCAGCTGGTCCGCAACCTCTGCATCCCCGACCCCGAGCGGACCCTGGAACGCAAGATCGTCGAGGCGGCGCTGGCGCAGAAGTACGCGGAACGCCACAGCCGCCGCGAGATCCTCGGCGCCTACCTCAACGTCGCCACCTACGGCACGGTCGAGGGGGCGACGATGGTCGGGGTCGCCGCCGCCTCGCGGATCTACTTCTCGCGGCCGGTCTGGAAGCTCGACCTGCGCCGCGCGGCGCTGCTGGCCGGCCTGCCGCAATCGCCCTCCCGCTACAACCCGATCCTCTACCCCGAGCGCGCCAGGGCGCGCCGCGACGCGGTGCTGCGGCAGATGGCGAAGGTCGGCTACATCAGCCGCGAGCGGGCGGCGCGGGTCTCCGAGCGCGGCCTCGGGCTCGACCTCTCCGACGACTACTTCCGCCACCGCGAGCCCTACTTCTTCGACTACGTCGAAGAGCGGCTGATCGAGCACTACGGCGTCGAAAAGGTGCGCAGGGGTGGGCTGGAGGTGCACACCACCGTCTCGCCGGAGCTGCAGCGGGTCGGCCTGGGGGCGATGGGGGAAGCGCTGCCCTACCCGACCGACCCCGACGCGGCGCTGGTCTCGATCGACCCCCGCAACGGCCGGATCCGGGCGATGGTCTCCAGCTCCGAGTACGAGGACAGCCAGTTCAACCTCGCCGCCCAGGGGCGCCGCCAGCCCGGCTCGACCTTCAAGACCTTCGTCCTCACCGCGGCGATCAAGCAGGGGATCGACCCCTACTCGACCTACTACCAGTCCAAACCGCTCGACCTCGACCTCGAGCGCTGGGGCCGCTGGGAGGTCGCGACCGCCGACGAGGGCTACCAGGGGACGATCAACGTGCGGCAGGCGACGGTCTCCTCCGACAACACGGTGTTCGCCCAGCTCGACCTCGACGTCGGCCCCGAGAGCGTCGCCCAGACCGCGCGCTCGATGGGAATCGCGACCGAGCTCGACGGGATCCCGGCCGAGGGGATCGGCGGCCTGCGGCTCGGGGTCTCGCCGCTCGAGCTGACCAGCGCCTACGCGACGCTTGCCGCCGGTGGGACCGAGCGCGAGCCGGTGGCGATCGACCGGGTGGTGTTCCGCGGCGGGCGGGTCGACCGCCCCGAACGGCCCCGCCCGCGGCAGGTGCTCTCGGCGCCGGTCGCCTGGGAGGTGACGCGGCTGCTGCACGACAACATCACCGGCGGGACCGGGACCGCCGCCTACACCGGCTGCCCGGGCCAGGCGGGAAAGACCGGCACGACCGACGAATACACCGACGCCTGGTTCGCCGGCTACCAGCCCAACCTGGCAACCGCGGTCTGGGTCGGGTACCCGGAGTCCAACGACATCTCGATGACCAACGTCCAGGGCCGCATCGTCTTCGGCGGCACCTTCCCGGCGGAAATCTGGCACTCGCTCTACACCGGCGCGGCGATCCCCTGCGAGGAGTTCACCGAGCCGGAGGGCAAGGTCTCCTGGTCGCCCTACTACAGCCGCTTCACGCAGGCGGCGCCGCGACCGGGGACCAAGGGCGAGGCGGCGGACGGCGACGGCGAGCCGCCACCGCCCGGCAGCGCCGCGGTCGACGGCTACGACCCCGACGCCTACGCGCCCGGCGCGGGCCAGGGCCCGGCGCCGATCCCGGAGCCGCCCGGCGGCGAGCAGGGCGGCGGGGTCGGGGGCGGCGAGTCCGCCGCGGGCGAAGCCGGGTAGGCCGACGATCGACCCGGGCCTCGCCTTCGGCCTGATCTGGGCCGGCTTCCTCGCCTACCTCGCTGTGCTGGCCGCGGCGCCGCGCCTCGGCCGGCGTCCTGTCTGGGCGGCGGTCGTCGTCCTCGTCGCCGCCTTCGCCGTCGCCCCGGTGCTGCTCTCCCATGACGTCTACAGCTACCTCGACTACGCCCGGCTCGGCGTCGTCCACGGCCTCGACCCCTACGTCCACCCGCCCTCGGCCGCCCCCTCCGACCCGGTCTACGCCGAGGTCGAATGGACCGAGGCGACCAGCGCCTATGGGCCGCTGTTCACCCTCGCCACCTACCCGCTGGCCTGGCTCGGGGTCGGTGCCGGGATCGCCGCGCTGAAGGTCGCGGCGGCGCTCTCGGTGCTCGGCCTGGCGGCGCTGGCGGGGCGCCTCGCGGCCTGGCGGGGCGCCGACCCGGCCCGCGCCGTCGCCTTCGTCGGCCTCAACCCCTTGGTCCTCGTCCACGTCGTCGGCGGCGCCCACAACGACGGCCTCGCGATGCTGCTGGCGATGGCCGGCGTCGCCGCCCTGCTCGCCGCCCGACCGGCGTCCGCCGGCGCCGCCCTCGTCGCCGCCGCCGCGGTCAAGGCCTCGGCCGCCTTCCTCGCCCCCTTCGCGGTCATGGCGTCGCTGCGGCAGAGGTTGGTTGCGGATAGCGCAACCAACCTCTGCCGCGGGGGGATTTCTGGGACCGGGGCGCTCGTCCGGCTGCTCGCCGGGGCGCTGGCCGCGGGGCTGACGATCGCCGTGGCCGCCTGGCTCGCCTTCGGCTGGGACTGGGTCGGCGGTTTCGGCTTGGCCGGGGAGAACCAGGGGCGGACCAGCCACATGGCGATCCCGGTCACCGTCGCCCGACTGGCCGGAGTCGACGCCGACCCGGTCCGGGCCGTCGCCGCCATCCTCTACGCGGCGCTGGCCGCCGGGTTGCTCGCCTGGACCTGGCGCGGCGGTGACTGGGTGCGGGCGGCAGGATGGGCGGCGCTCGGCCTGCTGCTCGCCACCGCCTGGCTCCTCCCTTGGTACCTGGTCTGGGTAGTCCCCCTCGCCGCGATCTCCCGCGACCGCCCCCTCCAACTCCTCACCCTCGCCCTCACCGCCTACCAACTCGGCGCCCGAATCCCCCTCTGACCAACAACCCATCCCGCGGTTCCTTACCCACGCATAACGTCCGAAAAGAACCACGCGATCCACCCCAGCCTTCCCTCGCAATCCCGTGGTTCCTTATTGACGCTATGCGTCAATAAGGAACCACGGGTTGGAATTTGGAGGGGTCGGGTGCCCTCGTACGAGCGGCGTCCCGATTTCCCAGCGAAGGTAGAGGGCACCCCGACCCCTCCCCCACCGCCACGCCTCAGAGGATTTCGGGGGGGTGCGTCGCTTCGGGGTCGCCCTCGCGCCGCTCCGCCTCTTCCTCCTCCGCCGAGGGATGGATGATCCCGGTCTGGACGCTCCAGCCCTCGCGGCGGCCGAGGGCGGTCACGGCCCCCACGTAGAGCAGTTCGCCAACCGTCATCACGCCGCGCACCGCGATCGCGATCAGCGACCCGAGCGCGAAGCTGCCGCCCGGGACCGCCGCCTTCACCGCCCAGGCGAAGGCGGCGTCGCGCACCCCGATGCCGGCCGGAGCGACGAGGGTGACCAGCGCCGCGAAGTACCCGATCGCCTGCGCGGAGCCGACCAGGAGAACGTCCTCGAAGGGGACGAAGGTGACCGAGCGGGCGACGCAGTAGATGCCGAGGGAAAGCACGACCCAGTTCAGCGAGTAGTAGACGATCAGGGTGAGGACGCCGCGCAGCGGGATCAGGGTCGGCAGCTCGTCCCGGCCGAAGGCGCGCAGCGCACGGTTGGCCAGCGGCCCGAAGGCGCGCGGCTGCAGGAGCGCGATCGCGGCCGGGATCAGCAGCAGCACCGCCCACCGGATCGGCAGGCCCTGGAGGTCGGGGTGGTTGATGATGAAGTAGGCGGCGACGACGACCGCCGAGGTGGCGGAGATCGCCTGCTCGTAGACGATGCTGGCGACGGTGATCCGTCGCGGCACCCCGGCCCGTTCGGAGAGCAGCACCCGGCCGAGGACGTAGAGGACGCTGCCCGGCACGTAGCGTGCGAGCAGCGGCTGACCCCAGGCGACCTGGGCGCGGCCGAACCCGATCGGCCGGTCGAGGAAGCGCAGGATCAGCTCCCAGCCGAAGGCGCTGAAGACGAAGAAGAGCGGCAGGATCGCGATCGCCGGGACCAGCCAGCCGACGTGGAAGTGGACGCCCTCGCTCTGGATCTCCGACCACTGGTCGACCACGGTGATGACCAGGAAGCCGAAGATGACCGCGGCGAGGCCGATCTGGAGGGCGAGGCGGACCTTGCGGCTGCGCGGCGGCCTGCGCCCGAACCGCGAGGCGGCCTCGCCGGCCCGGTGCAGAAGTGGCTGGCGACGCTCCACGCCGTCGCACCTTAGTCGGGCCGTCGGTGCAACCATCACCCGATGGGCGAGTTCGAGCTGCTGGCCAAGGTGCGGGCGCGACTGCCGCCCGCCGGGCCGCGGCTGCGGCTCGGCTCCGGCGACGACGCCGCGGTCACCGTCCCGGGCGGCGCCACCGCGACCTCGGTCGACGCCCTGGTCGAGGGCGTCCACTTCCGCCGCGACCAGGCCGGCCTGGCGACGATCGGCCGCAAGGCGCTGGCAACGGCGCTCTCCGACCTGGCGGCGATGGGCGCGGCGCCCGGGGAGGCCTACATCGTGCTTGGCGTCCCGCCCGACCTCAGCGAGGAGGGGTGCCTCGAGCTGCTCGGCGGGGCCGCCGCGCTGGCCGCCGACACCGGCACCGCGCTGGCCGGCGGCGACGTCACCAGGGCCCCCGTCCTCACCCTCGCGGTCACGGTGGTCGGCCATGCTCCCGAGCCGGAGCGCCTGATCGGCCGCGGCGGCGCTGGGCCGGGCGACCTGCTCGTCCTGACCGGCGAGATCGGCGGCGCCGCGGCCGGGTTGCTGCTGCTCGACGACCCGGCGCTGGGCCGCGGGCTGAGCGAGGAGACCGCCGGCCTCCTGCGCCGGCGCCAGCTCGACCCGACCCCCCGGCTACGCGCCGGGCAAGCGTTGGCCGGGGCCGGGGCAACGGCGATGATCGACCTCAGCGACGGCCTCGGCGGCGATGCCGCCCACCTGGCCGAGGCGAGCGGCGCCGGGGTGAGGATCGACGCGGCCGCACTCCCCCTCTCGAAGGGCGTCGCCGAGGTCGCCGCCGCGGCCGGCCGCGAGCCGCTGCCGCTCGCCTGCGCCGGCGGGGAGGACTACGAGCTGCTGGCGGCGATCCCGCCCGAGCGCCTCGGCGACGTCTCGATCGCGATCGGCGAGGCGGCGGAAGCGACGCTGACCCGAATCGGAGAGGTCGTGGCAGGCAGCGAGGCGGAGATCAGGCTGCCTGGCGGGAAGCCGATCGACGCACCTGGATTCGACCAGCTGGACCGGTAGCACCGCCGACCAGGAGGGCGCGGACCCCGCGCCGCCGCAGCATCGCCGCGGCGATGCTGGCGGGCTCGGGCTTGTAGAGGCCGGCGTCGACCAGCGATTTCAGTTCCTGGGCCTGCATCGCCCTCCTTATCGGCGGCTGGCCGCAGATCGTTAGTTCTTGGTACTCGCACATGCGTCCAACCTCCCGGCTCGACTACCCTTGAGCAGTGGCAAATGGGAATGCTCGCATCCTCCTCGTCGACGACGAGCAGTCGATCCAAACCCTGCTCAGCTACCCGCTGCGCAAGGACGGCTACCACGTCACCTCGGCGCTGGACGGCAACGACGCGCTGAGCCGCTTCGCGGAGGGCCGCTTCGACCTGGTCATCCTCGACCTGATGCTGCCGCAGCTCGACGGGGTCGAAGTCTGCCGCCAGCTGCGCTCGCGCAGCCAGGTCCCGATCATCATGCTGACCGCGAAGGGCAGCGAGACCGACAAGGTGGCCGGGCTCGAGGTCGGCGCCGACGACTACATCACCAAGCCCTTCTCGATGCGCGAGTTCCGCAGCCGGGTGAAAGCGGCGCTGCGACGTTCCCGGATGGGCGGGGAGGCGCCGCCCGAAGAGCCGATCTCCAGCGGCGAGCTGAGCGTCGACTTCGAGCGCCGCATGGTGACGCTGCGCGGCGAGGAGATCCAGGTCACCTACGTCGAGTTCGAGATCCTCGGCGCGCTGGCCCGCTCGCCGGGGCGCGTCCTCACCCGGGAGACGCTGCTCGAGCACGTCTGGGGGGACTCCGAGTACCGCGACCCGCGCACCGTCGACGTCCACATCCGCCACCTGCGCGAGAAGCTGGAGAGCGACCCCAAGCAGCCCGAGTACCTGTTCACGGTGCGCGGGGTCGGCTACCGGTTCAAAGAGGAGTAGGCCCGGCTCGATGCGCCGGCCGCCGCTCAGCTACCTCCGCAGCCGGTACACCGTAACGGCGGTCGCGATCAGCATCTGCACGGTGGCGATCGTCTATCTCGCCGTGGTGACGATCGGGGGGAACGGCGCCTCGGGGACCAAGCTCCAAATCGCCCTCGGCGGCCTCGTCGCGGCCGGCTTGGCGGCGGCGATCGGCGCCTACTCCACGCACCTGGCGATTGCCAGCGTCAGCCGCCTCAAGGACGCGGCCCGGAAGGTGGCGGACGGCAACTTCGAGACGCAGATCCCGGTCGCCTCGGTCGGGGTCGGCGAGCTCGGCCAGCTCGCCCGCACCTTCAACGAGATGCAGCACCGCCTGGCCGAGCTCGACATCGCCCGCAAGCAGTTCGTCGCCAACGCCTCGCACGAGCTGCGCACCCCGATCTTCAGCCTCGGCGGCTTCATCGAGCTGCTCGAGGAGGAGGACCCGAGCCCCGAGGAGCGGGCCGAGTTCGTGCACACGATGCGACTCCAGATCGAGCGCCTCACGAAGCTGACCGGCGACCTGCTCGACCTCTCCCAGCTCGACGCCGGGGCGATGGTGATGCACGCCCGCAGCCTCGACCTCGGCGAACTGGCACGGGAGGTGACGCGCGAGTTCTCGGCCCGGGCCGAGCTGCGCGGGTCGCGGCTGGAGCTGCGCACCCCGGAGCGGGACGTGCTCGCCTACTGCGACCCCGATCGCCTCCGGCAGATCATCCGTATCCTGCTTGACAACGCCCTCACGCACACTCCGGAGGGCACCAAGGTGACCGTGACCACCTACGCCGCCAACCGCCGCGCAGAGCTGACCGTCTCCGACGAGGGGCCCGGAATCCCGCAACGCACCCAGAGCCGCGTCTTCGAGCGCTTCTACACCGCCGACTCGGCCGGCGGCTCCGGCCTCGGCCTGGCGATCGCCCGCGAGCTCGCACAGCGGATGGACGGGGGGATCGAGATCCGCTCCAGCCGTCGCTTCACCGCCTTCACCGTCGACCTGCCCCCCGCCACACAGCACTCGATCGAACGGCAACCGGCGCGGCCGGAGCCGAAGGTGCTGCGATGAGGCGGGCGACGGCGCTTGCCGCGCTGCTGGCGGTCCTCGCCCTGCTCGCGGGCTGCGGCGGGGAGGGCGAGCCCTCCGGCGCCGGGGGCGGCGGCTCGGTCGCCGCCGAGGAATCGCCGCGGGTGATCGTCGAGACCGCCGGCGGCGGTTTCGACGCCGCGAAGATCTTTCGCGAGGCCTCGCCCGGGGTGGTGACGATCCGGGCGGTGTTCGGCGGTGGCGGCGACGCTCTCGGCCCCGGCGGCGCCGCCGAAGGCTCCGGCTTCGTGCTCAACCAGCAGGGCGAGATCGTCACCAACGCGCACGTCGTCACCAACGGGTCGAGCGGCGGCCGCAAAGCGGCATCCGAAGTCTTCGTCGAGTTCGGCGACCGCAACGTGCTCGAGGCCGAGGTGCTCGGCTTCGACCCCTTCGCCGACGTCGCCCTGCTCGAGGTCGACCCCAGCAAGCACGATCTGCACCCGCTCGAGCTGGGCGACGACGAGGAGCTGCGGGTGGGCCAGCCGGTGGCGGCGATCGGCAGCCCGTTCGGCGAGCAGCAGTCGCTCTCGGTCGGGATCATCTCGGCGATCGACCGCTCGGTGCAGTCGCTGACCCAGTTCCAGATCGAGGGCGCGATCCAGACCGACGCCTCGATCAACCCCGGCAACTCGGGCGGCCCGCTGCTCGACGCCGGCTCGCGGGTGATCGGGATCAACCAGCAGATCGAGACCAGCTCCGGCGCCAACGACGGAGTCGGGTTCGCGGTGCCGATCTCGGCGATCGAACGCTCGGTCGCCCAGCTCGAGGCCGAGGGCAGGGTCGAGTACGCCTACATCGGCGTCTCCAGCCAGGCGCTCTACCCGCAGCTGGCGGCGAAGCTGGGGATCGGGTCCGACTTCGGCGGCCTGGTCGCGACCGTGGTGCCGGGCGGCCCGGCCGAGCAGGCCGGCCTCCAGGGCGGCGACGACAAACTGCGCTTCCAGGCCGGCGAATACACGACCGGCGGCGACGTGATCCTCAAGGTCGAGGGCGAGAACGTGGTCGCGCCCGACGACCTCGCCCGCCTGATCGCCGCTCGCAAACCGGGCGAGAAGGTCACCCTGACCGTGCTCCGCGACGGCGATCGCAAGCAGATCGAGGTGAAGCTGGACAGGCGTCCCGAAGCCTCGAACGGCGGCTAGCCAGCAGATCGCCGCGGGGCCGTGTAGAACTCCGGCCTTGCTTCAGGAAGTCGCACTCGGGCAGAAGTCCCTCTCCGACTACACCCACATCGTCGGCAAAGAGCTGACCGAGCGGGTTCGGGAGCTGGCCGAGCCGTTGAAGGGCAAGCGGGTGCTGCACGTCAGCGCGACCGCGTTCGGCGGCGGCGTCTCGGAGATCCTCTACACGCTGGTGCCGCTGATGCGCGACGTCGGGATCGACGCCCACTGGAACGTGATCTTCGGCCGCGAGGAGTTCTTCAACGCGACCAAGCTCCTGCACAACTCGCTGCAGGGCGCCGAGGAGACGCTGACCGACGCGCAGTGGGAGCTGTTCGACGAGATCAACGAGATGAACGCCGAGGGCCTGCAGGGCGAGTGGGACGCCGTGATCGTCCACGACCCGCAGCCGATCGGGCTGCGGCGCGGCGCGCTGGCGAAGGGCCGGCGCTGGATCTGGCGCTGCCACATCGACCTCTCGACCCCCAACCCGGCCCCGATCGCCCGCCTGCAGCCGTTGATCGAGGAGTACGACGCGACCGTCTGGCACCTGCCCGATTACGTCCCGGAGGGGATCGACGGCCACGACGGCGTCAACATCATGCCACCGGCGATCGACCCGCTCTCGCCGAAGAACATGGCCTTCTCGCCGGAGGACGCCGCCTTTGTCTGCCGCCAGTTCGGGATCGACGTCGACCGGCCGCTGCTCACCCAGGTCTCCCGCTTCGACCCCTGGAAGGACCCGATCGGGGTGATCGACGCCTACCGCGAGGTGACCGAGCAGGTGCCCGAGGCGCAGCTGGCGATGGTCGGCTCGATGGCGACCGACGACCCCGAGGGCCGCGAGTTCTTCCAGCGCACCTTCGAATACGCCGACGGCGACCCCGACATCAAGATCCTCAGCAACCTCAACAACGTCGGCGCGATCGAGGTCAACGCCTTCCAGTCGCAGTCCGACGTCGTCCTGCAGAAGTCGATCCGCGAGGGATTCGGCCTGACCGTCACCGAGGCGCTCTGGAAGGGGCGGCCGACCGTGGCCGGCAACGTCGGCGGCATCCCGCTGCAGATCGAGAACGGGGTCGGCGGCTACCTGGTCGACTCGCCGGCCGAGTGCGCGGCCCGCTGCACCGAGATCCTCCGCGACCCGGAGCTGGGCAAGCGGCTGGGGCGGTCGGGCAAGGAATACGCCCGCGAGCGGTTCCTCTCGCCGCGCCTGCTGCGCGACTGGCTCGGCCTCCTGAACGAAGTCGAAACCTGACCCCTTAACCTTCCCCGCGTGGACTCCTCGCCTCTGATCATCGTCTCGAATCGGGGGCCGGCGCAGTTCGAGCGGGGCGACGACGGCAGGCGCACCGTGCGGCGCGGCGGCGGCGGCCTGGTGACGGCGCTCTCCGGCCTGGTCTCCCACCGCGAAGCGCTCTGGATCGCCTCGGCGATGACCGACGAGGACGTCGCCGTCTCCGAGGAGCGGGGCGGGCCGGTCGAGCTCTCGATCGACGGCATCGACTACAGGGTGCTGCTGGTCGGCAGCGACGCGGAAGCCTACGAGCGCTTCTACAACGTGATCGCAAACCCGATCCTCTGGTTCATCCAGCACTACCTCTGGGACCTCTCCAACGCACCCGACATCCGCCAGGAGGAGCTCGACGCCTGGGACCACGGCTACCAGGTGGTCAACGACGACATCGCCCAGGCGGTGCTGCGCCAGATCGAGGGCGTCTCGCAGCCGCTTGTGATGCTGCACGACTACCACCTCTACACGGCGCCGGGGATCATCCGCGCCGCCCGCTCCGACGTCTTCCTGCACCACTTCGTCCACATCCCCTGGTCGCAGCCGGACAGCTGGCGGGTGTTGCCGGGGCGGATCCGCGAGGCGATCTTCCGCGGCATGCTGGCCAACGACATCATCGGCTTCCACACCCACGCCTACTGCATCAACTTCCTGCGCTGCTGCGACGAACTGCTGGAAGCCGAGGTCGACTACACGAGCGGCGAAGTCCGGTACGGCGGCCACACCACCTTCGCCCGCGCCTACCCGCTCTCGATCGACGCCGAACGGCTGGAGCGGGCGGCGGCCTCGCCGGAGGTCGCCGCGGCCGAGCGCGAGGTGCTGGAGCGGCGGCGCAAGCACCTGATCATCCGAGTCGACCGGGCCGACCTCTCCAAGAACGTGCTGCGCGGCTTCACCGCCTTCGACACCTTCCTCACCCAGCACCCGGAGTTCCGCGAAGAGGTCACCTTCATTGCCCACCTGCAGCCCTCGCGCCAGGACGTTCCCGAGTACGCCGAGTACCTGGAGCGGATCGAGGCCCTGGTCGCGGTCGTCAACCACCGCCACGGGACGACCGACTGGATGCCGATCGACCTGAAGATCTACGAGAACTTCAACGACGCGGTCGCCCGCTACAAGCACTTCGACCTGCTGATGGTCAACGCGATCTTCGACGGGATGAACCTGGTCGCCAAGGAGGCGCCGGCGGTCAACACCCGCGACGGGGTGCTGATGCTCTCCGAGAACACCGGCTCGCACGAGGAGCTGGCCGACTGCGTGCTCTCGGTCAACCCGTTCGACATCCAGGAGCAGGCCGACGCGATCCACCGCGCCCTCACCATGGACCCCGAAGAGCGGCGGCTGCGGGCACAGCGGCTGAAGGAGATCATCTACTCGCGCAACCCCGGCGACTGGGTCGACGAGCAACTGCGCGACATCGAGCAGGCCCGCGCCCAGCTGGCCTGAGCGCGAGGGGGGGCGAGGTAGCCCCCCGTCCCACCTTGACCCGGTATGGCCAGGGTCCGGGACGTCCGCATCAGGTGGAGGGGGCTGGGGAGGGCCGCGGCGCTCGCCGCCCTGGCGCTGCTCGCGCTGCGCCTGCTGCCGGCGCTGCTGACGCCCCCGGCGCCGCCGCCACTCCCCGCCGACGTCGGCTTGCCCGAACCAAAGCCGCGGTTCCTTTCGGACACGACGCGTCCGAAAGGAACCGCGGTCGGGGAGGCGGTGGCGGTGCGGGGGCCGACGCCCCGGTCCGGGGCTCGGCCTCGGCGACGGGCCGATTCCGCGGGTCGGGAACCGGACCGCGCAGGGTCGCCGGAGCCCCTCGCGGCGGTGCCGGCGGCGACTCCTCCCCGGCCTCCAACACCGCCTCCGGGGAGGCCGCCGGTACCGGGCGATGGCTCGGTTGAGTTCGCCCCACGCTGAACGCCGCTATAGTCCTTCGCCGTTTTGGCCACGCCCCGCGAATACGAGTTGGTCCTGATGCTGGACCCCCAGTTGGACGCCCCCGCCCGGGAGGCGCTGGCGCAGCAAGCGCGTGGCGAGATCGAGGGCTCCGGGACGCTCAAACACGAGAACGACTGGGGCCTGCGCAAGATGGCCTACGAGATCAACCGCCGCACCGAGGCCGACTACCGCTGGTTCCGGTTCGAGGCGCCGACCGCGCTGCTCGAGTCGCTCGACCACAACCTGAAGATCGCCGACGGCGTGCTGCGGTTCCGGATCTTCAAGGTCGATCCCAGCGCGCCGGTGATCGTGCCGCCGGTCGCCGCCGCGCCCGGCCCGCGCGAGCGCGGCCCCCAGGGCGCCCGCGAGGATCGCGGCGAGCCCGCCGCCGAGCCCGCCGAGTAGCGCCCTCCCGAGCTTCGGTGTTTGCGGAAACCCGCCCCAAGAGGGGGAGAGGTTGCGCCGCCCGCGCTCTTAGACTGACAAGTCGAAAAGCAATCTCAAGGAGATGAGGGTCTTGGCAGCTTCCAACGTGAACGTGGTGGTCGTGACGGGCAACCTGACCCGTGACCCGGAGCTGCGTCATACCGGCGGCGGAACCGCCGTCTGCGAGCTTCGCGTCGCCGTCAACAGCCGCCGTAAGGACCAGAGCGGCAACTGGGTCGACAAGCCGAACTTCTTCGACGTCGTGGTCTGGGGCGCGCAGGGCGAGAACTGCTCGACCTACCTCGCGAAGGGGCGCCCGGTGGCGATCGAAGGCCGGCTCGACTGGCGCGAGTGGGAGGCGAAAGACGGCAGCGGCAAACGCCAGGCGGTGCAGATCGTCGCCAACTCCGTCCAGTTCCTCGGTTCCCGCGACGGCGGAGGCGGGGGCGGCAACGGGAACGGCGGTGGCGGTGGCTTCTCGCCGACCAACGACGTCCCAGCCGACACCTCGGACTTCGAAGGCGCTCCGGCCGGCGGTGGCGGCGGTGGCGGAGCCGAAGACGACATTCCTTTCTAACCAAACCTCCGCCCCTGACGAGGTCCAGGGGCTGCCAGGCAAGGACGCAGGGAGGGTGCCGAGGGGAGCGCACTCAGGTGCGTGACCCGAAGGCGCCCGACTGAGGACGCCGCCTGGCGGCTCCTGGGGCCGTCAGGCTGTAGCATCTCGCGCCGATGGCAAGAGCTAGAGATAACAATTCTTCAGAGGGCGGACGGCGTGGACGGCGTGGCGCCGAGCGCGCCCGGCCGCGCAAGTACACCCGGGTCAACGCCGAGGTCGTCGATTACAAGGACCTCAACCTGCTGCGGCGTTTCCTCTCCGACAAGGGGAAGACGCGCGGACGCCGGGTGACGGGGCTCTCCCGGCGCCACCAGCGCCAGCTCTCGGTGGCGGTGAAGCGGGCGCGGGAGATCGCCCTGCTGCCCTACGTCGGAGAGCGTTGATGGCGCAGGCGATCCTGCTCGAGGACGTCGAGTCGCTGGGCGAGCGCGGCCAGGCGATCGACGTCGCCCCCGGCTACCTGCGCAACTACCTGATCCCGCGCAAGCTGGCCCAGCCGGCGACGCCGGGCGCGCTCGAGGAGGCGCAGCGCCGCCTCGCAGCCGCCGAAAAGGCCGCCGCGCTGCGGGCCGAACGGGAAGCCGAGGCGGCCGGGCTGCTCTCGAAGACCGTGTTGACGATCCACCAGCGGGCCGGAGAGGACGGCAAGCTGTTCGGCTCGGTCGGGCCGAAGGAGATCGTCGAGGCGCTGCGCGACGCCCGCGACCTGCGGATCGAGAAACGCAACGTCAAGCTCGAGCAGCCGCTGCGCGAGCTCGGCACCTTCATGGTCGAGATCGAGCTTGCCGACGGCACGACCGCCGCCGTCAAGACGATCATCAGCGAGGAGAAGTAACCCCCCGCTAGGCTCGGTCGGTGGCGACGCTGCGACTGCCGACCCGAATCAGCCGCCGCGCCAGGGCGCGGGCCAGGTTCCGCTGGGGCCACGCCGAGCGGGCGACGGTCGGGTTGGCCGCCGTTGCCGCCGCAAGCGCCGGCGCGGTCGGGGTCGACCAGTTCGCGCGGATGCTGGGACGCCGCTCGCGGCAGCGCGACGGCCACAACCCGGAGGCGCTGATCGAGGCCGCGCCGGCTGCCGCGGCCGACACGGTCGGGGTCGCGGTGCGCGGCTACTCCGCCACCCCCCGCGCCGAAACCGTCCTCTTCAACCTGCTGGCCGGGTTCCTCGGCTCCTTTGCACTGGTCCGGCTCTCGACCTGGAGCATCCGGCGCCGGCGCTGGTTCTACAACGACGTCCACATCGGTGGCCGCCACATCCACCACTTCGTGCCCGGGATCATGGTCGCCTTCGCGGCCGGGACGACGGCGATCCTGGTCCGCGACGACGCACTCGAACAGCGGCTGGCGATCCCGCTCGGGGCGGGGATCGGGCTCACCTTCGACGAGGCGGCGCTGCTGCTCGACCTGCGCGACGTCTACTGGACCCGGGAGGGCTTGCTCAGCGTCCAGCTCTCGCTTGGCGCCACCGCGATCCTCAGCATCGCGATCCTCACCGGGCGGATGCTGCGGCGCGGCGAGCTGCGCCAGGAGGAGGCCGGCCTGATCCCTCCGGCGGGGGAGCACCTTTCCGCCGCAACTGGCGCTTTGGCGTAGGAACGCCGGCAGGCCCGTCCGCTTTACTAGGCCTCGATGTCGCAACCGTCCGCCACCCACGTTCCGCCGCAGAACATCGAGGCGGAGGAATCGGTGCTCGGCGCGATGCTGGTCGCCGAGCCGGCGCTGACCCGGGTGATCGACGAGGTCAAGCTCAACGCCGGCGATTTCTACCTCGACCGCCACCGGGCGATCTTCGAGTGCGTGCACGAGCTCTACGCGGCCTCGAAGCCGGTCGACCAGCTCAGCGTCAGCGAGGCGCTGACCCAGCACAACGCGATCGAGCAGGCGGGCGGCAGGCACTACGTCTCCGAGCTGGCGGCGAAGGTGCCGGCGGCGGGCAACGCCAAGCACTACGCCGAGATCGTCCAGCAGAACTCGTTGCTGCGGCGGCTGCTCGGCGCCGGCCAGGAGATCCAGGGCTGGGTCAACGAGCGGGCCGGCGAGCCCCGCGAGCTCTCCGAGCGGGCCGAGAAGCTGCTGTTCGAGGTCGCCCACAAGGAGCAGGCCAGCGACTTCCGGCTGCTCTCGGAGATCCTCCACGACGAGGTCGACCGGCTGGAGAAGCTCTCGACCGGCGAGACCGAGCTGACCGGCACCCCCTCGGGCTTCCGCGACGTCGACGCGATCACCGGCGGCTTCCAGCCCGGCAACCTGATCATCGTCGCCGCAAGGCCGGCGATGGGGAAGAGCGCGCTGGTCGCCAACATCGCCGAAAACGTCTCGGTGAAGCGCGGTAAGCCGGTCGCGTTCTTCTCGCTGGAGATGTCGGAGGTCGAGCTGGCGCAGCGGTTCATCGCCTGCCGGGCGCGGATCTCCGGCGACAAACTGCGCAAGGGGCAGGTCTCGCCGCGCGACTGGCCGAAGGTGGTGCGGGCCTGCAACGAGCTGGAGGAGGCGCCGCTCTGGTTCGACGACTCCTCCGACCTCGGCATCCTCGACCTGCGCGCCAAGGCGCGGCGCCTGCACGCCCAGGAGCAGGAGCGGGGCGGGCTCGGGCTGATCATCCTCGACTACATGCAGCTGATGCGCTCCGACGACCCGCGCGCCAACCGGGTCGAGCAGGTCGGCCAGATGAGCCGTGGGCTGAAGATCCTCGCCCGCGAGCTGGAGGTGCCGGTGGTGGCGATCTCCCAGCTCTCGCGCGCCCCCGAGCAGCGGACCCCGCCCAAGCCGCAGCTCTCCGACCTGCGCGAGTCCGGCCAGATCGAGCAGGACGCCGACGTGGTCGCCTTCCTCTACCGGCAGGACTACTACCGCGACCCCGACGAGGAGCCCGACGGCCTCGCCGACCTGATCATCGCCAAGCACAGGAACGGGCCGATCGGGACCAGGCAGCTGGTCTTCCTCGACCGCTTCCCGAAATTCGCCGACCACTCCGGCCAGGACGCCCCGATCGGGGAGCCGGCCGGCGAAGGGCCGCCGCTGGAGGACGCCGCGGCGGCGGGGCCTGACTTCTGATGCCCGCCGTCGCCCGCTCCGAGCCGTTCCGCGAGCAGGCCTGCCCGGTCGGGACCTGTGACGGCTCCGGCTGGATCCTCGGCCCCGAAGACGTGGCCCGACCCTGCGAGTGCCGCGCCGAGCGGCTGAAGCGCGGCCGCAACCGCGGCATCGCCTCGGCGATCCCGCCCCGCTACCGGGGCGTCTCCTTCGACCGGCCGCCGGTCAGCGACATGGCTCGGGACATGGGCACACGCCACGTCGTGCAGGCGGCGCGCGACTACGTCGACAAGCTCGACGAGAACCTGGGCAAGGGCAAAGGGATCTGGTTCATGGGCGGCACCGGCACCGGCAAGACGACGCTGGGGATGCTGATCGCCAGCGAGGCGCTGGCCGCCGGCAGGTCGGTCGGCGTCTACTTCGCGCCGAAGCTGCTGACCCGGATCCGCCAGACCTACCAGGAAGCGGAGACCGCGAACGCCTACGGCCAGTTCTTCGACCGGGTGACCTCGGTCGACCTCCTCTACATCGACGACCTCGGCTCGGAGCGGCGCACCGACTGGGTGGTCGAGCAGCTCTACGCGGTGGTCAACGAGCGCTACGAGAGCGGCCGGGCGTTGCTGGTCACCAGCAACGCCGAGGGAGACGTTGGCCGCGGCCAGCAACAGCTGGAGGAACAGATCGGCCCCCGCACCGTCTCCCGCCTGGTCGAGATCTGCGGCGACCCGCTGCCGCTGTTCGGCGCCGACCACCGGTACTCGGCCCGCGCCGCGGACTAGGCTCGCCGCCGCCATCGTGGCCAGGAGCGCCGCTCGCGATATCGACCATGCTCAGGTGCGGTCAATGTCGCGAGCGCCCAGCGCGCAACGCGGGCGACCAGCGGCATCGTCAGAATCCCGCCCCTATGCCGGGCGTGGTGATAATCGGTGCCCAGTGGGGCGACGAGGGCAAGGGCAAGGTCGTCGACCTGCTCGCCGCGAACGCCTCGACGATCGTCCGCTTCCAGGGCGGCAACAACGCCGGCCACACGATCGTCCGCGACGGCGAGGAGTTCAAGTTCCACCTGATCCCCTCCGGGATCCTCTACGAGGACAAGACCTGCGTGATCGGCAACGGCGTCGTGGTCGACCCGCGGGTGCTGCTCGGCGAGATCGACGGCCTGCGCCGCGCCGGGGTCGGGGTCGGGGACCTGAAAATCTCCGCCAACGCGCACCTGATCATGCCCTACCACGTGCTGCTCGACACGGCGGGCGAGACGAAGCTGGGCAAGCACTCGATCGGCACCACCCGCCGCGGGATTGGGCCCTGTTACGCCGACAAGGCGCTGCGGCTGGGGATCCGGGTCCAGGACCTGCTCGACGAGAAGATCCTGCGGACCAAGATCCGCGCCGCCCTGGAGCCCAAGCAGCAGGCGCTGCGCGAACTCTCGGTGCTGCGCCGCAAACGGCTGAAGGAAGCCGGCGAGGACGCGAAGGCCGTCTCGGAGCCGGCGGGCGATGGGCCCGACCCGAGGATCGACCTGCACACGATGGTCGAAGAGCACGTCGCCTACGGGCACCGCCTCGAGCCGCACATCGCCGACACCGCGAAGCTCTGCTGGGACGCGCTCGACGCCGACGAGACGGTGATCTTCGAGGGCGCCCAGGCGACCCTGCTCGACCTCGACCACGGCACCTACCCCTTCGTCACCTCCTCCAACCCGGTCGCCGGGGCGGCGACCGTCGGCGCCGGGGTCGGCCCGACCGACATCACCGAGGTCTGGGGCGTCGCCAAGGCCTACGCGACCCGGGTCGGGGCCGGCCCCTTCCCGACCGAGCTGCACGACGAGACCGGCGAGCGGATGGTCGACCAGGGGCGCGAGTTCGGGACCACGACCGGGCGCCGACGGCGCTGCGGCTGGATCGACCTGGTGGCGCTGCGCTACGCGGTGCGGCTGAACCGGATCGACGCGCTGGCGATCACCAAGCTCGACGTGCTGCGCGGGCTCGGGCCGTTGCGGGTGGCGGTCCGCTACCGCTCCCGGGAGGGGGCGGTGCTCGACAGCTTCCCGTACCACCAGTCGATCCTGCACTCGGCGACACCGGAGTACGAGGAGCTGCCGGGCTTCGACGAGGAGATCGGCGAGTGCCGCAAGGAGGAGGAGCTGCCACGCGCGGCGCGCGACTTCCTCGCCTACATCGCCGAGTTCACCGGGGTGCCGGTGCGGCTGGTCGGGGTCGGCCCGGCCCGCGACCAGGTCGTCTGGCTCGACTAGGCCGCGGCGCTCAGGAGATCGGGTAGGGGACCAGGGCGCCGACCTTCCAGCCGCCGCCTTCGCGTTCCATCTGGATCGTGTAGTCGGTGTCCTTGGTGCCGTGGTAGAGCGCGAAGCCGCGGTTGCCCTCGACCCGGAACCCGGAGATCGGCCCGGTCATCGTGTTGGCCCGCGTCGAGGGCGGCGTGCGCTTGTCGATCGCGGTGAAGATCGCCACGCAGGAGGCGCCGGGTTCGACCCCGGGGACCGCTTTGGCGAGGTCCTGCAGCTGGGCGCGCACCGTCTTCGAGAGGCTGGCGCAGGTGGTCTGCGCGTCTTCGGCGGCGCGAGCCTTCATGTAGGTCTCGAGCACTCGCGAGGCCGCCTGCCGTTCGGCGGTGCTTGCCTCGGCGCCAAATTCCTGCACGCTGTTGTCGCCACCGGGGACGGTGAACTCCTTGCTGCCCGAGCCCGAGCTGCCTCCGCCGCTCGATCCCGAGTCGCCGCCGGAGGAGCCGCTGCCGGACGACTTGCCGGAGCCGCCCGAGGAGCCGCCGCCGGACTTGCCGCCGGCCGAGCCGTCCTTGCCGCCCCCCTTGGGGCCGGAGCCGCCTTCGCCGCCCGAGCCGGCCTGACCGGCGCCCGAGCCGGAGCCCTTGCCCCGATCGGTCTTGCCGGCGTCGCCCTGCGCCGTGGTCGCATCGCCGCCCGTGGCGCCGGTCGCCGCGTCGGTCCGGATGGCCGTCTCGCCCTCGGACCTGGTCGAGTCGCCTCCGCCGCAGCCGAACGCGGCCGCGATCAGCAATCCCGCGACCGCAAGCACCAGCGCCAGCTTTCCCCGCCTCGCCATCAGCTGCCTCTGATTGTAGGCAACTCTCATCGATTGGGTACGCCCCCGTCCGAACCGCGCGACAGCCCCGAAACTGCTCTACAGTCTGGATGTGGCATCGAGCAGACGCGCGGTCAATTTGAGCGAGCGACTGCCGCGCGGAAGGCACGGCCTGTCGCGGGAGGCCGTGACCGACTCGCAGCGCAGGCGCATACACCGGGCGATGGTCGAGGTGGTCTCGGAGCGCAGCTACCCGGAGACGCGAGTGGTCGATGTGATCGGCGTCGCCGGCGTCTCGCGCAAGACCTTCTACGAGCTGTTCGACAGCAAGGAGGACTGCTTCCTCGCCGCCTACGACGTCCTGCTCGGCAACCTGCTCGGCGACACCGCCAACGGCTTCGAGTCGCAGCCGGGCGCCGCCTGGGCCGACCGGGTCTCCGCCGGGCTGAAGGCCCTGCTCCAGCACCTGGCGGACCATCCCGACGAGGCGCGGTTCGCGATCGTCGAGGTGCTGGCGGCGGGCCCGAAGGCGCTGGCCCGGCGCGACGCCGCGCTGCGCCAGTTCACCGGCTTCCTCGAGGCCGGCCGCTCGGAGACCTCGGTCGAGCTGCCGGGGATCACCTCGCTCTCGCTGGTCGGCGGGATCAACGAGCTCCTCTACAGCGAGATCCTGCACGGCGCCGCGGCGCGGCTGCCGAGCCGCCTGCCCGACCTGATGTTCTGGATCGCCCTGCCCTTCCTCGGCGCCGAGGGCGCCGCGGCCGAGCGCGACAAGGCGCGACTCTCGATGCGACGCTCCTGACCGGCGTGCGCCTTGTTAAGGCGCTCTTTTCCGTGAATGGGCGGGTTTATGGAGAGGTGGCCGAGTGGTAGTTTGGCTTCCGGAGGGATGTATCACCGATCGACGCAAAGCTTCGACGGCCGTCGGCCCGATCGGGCGGGCCGCAAAAGGAGACATATAGGGAGATGCGCAAGTACCTGATTACCACCACGGCCGTGGGACTGCTGCTGGCGCTTGTCGCGACCAGCATCGCGGTTGCCGAGAAGCCGGTCAAGACCCGAGTCGGAAACCTCGAACTGACCTTCAACGGGGGGTTCTTCCCCAAGAAGCTGCCGAAGAAGAAGATGGCCCCGATCGGGCTCTCCCTCTCCGGCAAGATCAGGAACGTCGACGGGACCCACCCGCCGGCGATGCGTAAGTTCGTGGTCGAAACCGACAAGAACGGCTCGGTCTTCACCAAGGGCTACCCGAAGTGCCGGAGCGGGCAGCTGCAAGCCCGGAACAGCTCGGAGGCAATGAGGGTCTGCAAGAAGGCGCTGATCGGCAAGGGCAAGACGGCGGTCGACGTCGCCTTCCCCGAACAGCCTTCGATCCGAGCCACCAGCGAACTGCTCGCCTTCAACGGCGGCACCAGGGGCGGCACGACCACCTTCTACATCCACGCCTACCTTAGGCAGCCGGTGGTCGCGGCGATCGTCACCACGGTGAAGATCAAGAAGATCAAGAAGGGCCGCTACGGGCTGAAGTCGACCGCGTCGATCCCCCAGATCGCCGGCGGCTCCGGGTCGGTGAGGTCGTTCAACCTGACGATCAACAAGAAATACAAGTGGAAGGGCAAGCGGCGAAGCATCCTCAACCTGCGCTGCCGCGATGGCAAGGTCCTGGCCCGGGGCGAAGCGGTCTTCGATGACGGCACCAAGGCCAAAGCGGGCGTGGTTCGCACCTGCAGGCCGAAGGGCTGAGCGCCAGCGCTCCGAGTTCTCCTCAGGAGAGGCGGGACGAAAAGGGGCGGCCGGGGGGCCGCCCCTTTTCATGTCCGCGTTTGACCAAGCGCCACACATCGCCCCAAAGCTGATGCTCACCCCCGCTGGCCACTATTAGTCGATGACGAAGTCGGCTTCAGAGGTGGTCGCCCGGGCATGGACGTCTGTTTCTGTTGTCCACTCGAAGAGGACGCGCGATTTTGGAGCTCGGCGCGGCTGTGATTTTCGACCCTTCTTCCGCCACTTCGGAATTGAATGTGCTGTCGCCTTCGACGGAGCCGGAACGCGGGCCAACTGGCCGCGCCGGGACAAGGAATAGACGGCGGGGTCGAAAACAGTCAAGGCAGTACTCGGTGAGGAGATTGGCTCCCGGTGGCGCGCTTGGAACTCCCTGCACATCGCCGGGCGCGGATTTACGCGCGCGCCGATCCGCGCGTTCGCGGAATCGCGCCTGACGCGGTCGGCGCAAGTGAGCTTGGGCGTCTTCTAACGCCGGTGCAAAGCGCGGCTGCGCTTCTTCTTACGGGCGCAGGCCTTGACCTTGACCGCGGGCTTGGTCTTGTAGCGCTTGGCGTTCTGCCCGATCAAGTTGAGGTAGGCGCGCTGCTTCTTGCGGCAGAGGAATTCGGAGTTTTCGAGCAGACCCCTCTTGCCACCGCTCATCCGCAGCACGAACTTCTCCACCGGGACATCGGGGGCGTTCAGCACCTTGGTGCGAACCCGGCCCTTCTTGGCCTGCAGGATGGCGATCACCAGGTTGTATTCGAACTGGCCCCGCAGCGCCACCACGAGGTCGGGGAGCTTTCGTTCCCCGCCGTTGGAGCGGAAGTAGACCGGGCCTTCAAGGGGGGAGTCCAGCAGCGGGGTGAAGGCTCTGCCCCTGCCGAGGATCGAGCGCTTGGGGCAGCGGTTCTCGGCGAACTGCACCCGGGTGCAGGGGTTGGCGATGTGGGCGTTGTCGATGAACTGGGAGGGCGGCAGGGTGACGATCGCCCCCCTCAGGTTGGCGTCGCCGCCCCGCGCCTTCAGTTCCGCCCTTAGGGCCGGGTTCTTGGCGCGCTTGGTGGCGCCGCTGAGGCGGAGGTTGAGCTTCGGCTTGAAGGCGAGGTTGCCGCAGCTGGCCGCCTGGAAGCGCTCTCCAAGTGGCACGGCGACGTCGTCGGCGGGACTGAACGGGTTGGCGAAGCCGCCGAAGGCGGTCGCGTTGACGCTCTTTGACTGGCAGCTGGTCGGGTTCAGCGTGAAGCCCTCGCGGTCGACGTGGACGCGCAGGTCCCTGACCTTCAGCGGGATGCCCTCGAGGATGTGGGGGATCGGGTCTGAGGCAGCGCCGTCGACTTCGACCTGGGCGGTGTTCGGGTTGAGGTTGAGAGCCTCGCGGACGACCACGGTGCCGACGTCGAAGGGACCGGCGACGGCTGGGGTGATCACCGCCAGCGAAAGCGGCGCGCCGCCGAAGGGACCGGCGAGGTAGATCGTCCCCGGCACGTAGGTGAGCGCGGGGCCCACCCCGGCGCCGACCAGGACACGACCGACCCGGGAGGCCGCGGGGCAGCTCGGGGAGGCGAGCTCAGCGCGGCCGCTCTTCGCGGCGGCCGCGGCGATCGCCGCCTCCGAGCACTCGGCGACACCGGCAATCTTGCCGGTCAGCCCGTCGGGCAGGACCGCGTCGAAGCGGGTGATGTCCTGTTCGCCGTCGGCGCGGGTGAGGCGCATCGAGAAGGGGGAGAACTCCCCGGCGGTGTTGTTGGCAGAGCCGGCGGTGAAGCCCGGGGCGAAGGGCGGCACCCCGCCCTTCGGGCAGGGGGAGCCGTTGGGGCCCGAGGTGAGGGTGAAGGACGGAGATTCGGGGAGCGGCGCCTGTCCCGACCAGGGGGTGAGCTCGGCCTCGGCGGCATGGGCGCCGCAGTGCGGTGGCGTCACCAGCGGCGCCCGCGGGCCTTCGCGGAAGCGAACCGTGAGGTCGGAGAAGGGCACCTGCGGGACCTCCTCGAAGGTCGAGACGATGCGGCCGGTGGTCGGGTCGGGTTCGACCTTGCCCGCCTGCTTGATCAACACCCCATATTTCTCGCTGCGGATCACCATGTAGACGGCGAGCAGCGACCCGAACGGGTTGTCGTCTTGGGAGGCGAGGTAGAGGGCGCCTTCGAGCGGGTCCTCGACCAGCGGGCTCTTGACGCGGACGGTGCCGAGCTTGGAGGATTCCGGGCAAGCATGGACGGCCAGCGCCTCCGCTTCGTACTGGGCCAGGGAGCAGACGCCGAGGCCTTCGGCCGCCGAGGGGTTGGCGGTCATCCCGGTGGGCAGCGCGACGACCACCTCGCGGATGTCCGACTGGGCGCGGCCGCCGGGGGCGGTGAGGCCTTGGTCGGTGACCTCGAGGCGCACGTCGAGTCCGGTCGGCGCCTCGGCGGCGGAGTTGGTCGGCTTGACCGAGATCTCCGGCGAGAAGCCGAGCTCGGGGCAGCCGGTCATGCCCTGCGGCACCGAGGGCGTCTCTTCGTTGTGGGTCAGCGCTTCCCCGCTCGCCGTGTCGCCCAGCCAGGAGAGCGCATCGAAGAACGTGGTCAGAGGCCCCTCGCAGGCGCGGGGCAGGGTCAGGAAGGCCTTCTCCTCAACGCTGACCGGGCATTCCCCCAGCGAGACCGGCTCTTCGCTGGTTTCAACGATCTGACCGACGCAGTTGCCCCGCAGCGAGTCGTGGGCCGGGCTGGCCGGGTTACCCCAGAGGGTCACCCGGGAGCGGTAGAAGAGGACCGCCTGGGGGATCTCCTTCAGCTTGGCGGTGACGTTGTAGGGGGGGGATTCTTCGAGGCCGCCGTCGATCACGACCGGCACGTTCAAGACGACAAAGCCGAGCCGGGCGGCGACGCCCGGCGGCGGGGTCAGGTTGTAGATCGGGACGTGGAAGAAGGAATCGGGTCCTTCGGCCGGGATCACCTCGTATTCGGCTTCGACCGCGGCGATCCCGACCGCGCTCGCGTCGGGGCAGAGGGGGCGCCCTTCGACGCGGGTGTTGAACTCGGCGGCGCTGCAGGTTTCCACCGCGGTCGGGTTGGCGATGAAACCGGGGATCTGGGTGATGTCGAGGTTCCTGACTTCTCCGTCGGGGGCCTTGCCCCCGGGTACGGGGACGGTGGCGATCGCCAACTCGGTGGTCATCTCAAACGGGTGCGAGCCCGCCTGGGTGGCGGCGGCGCCGGCTTTGGTCTCGAAGGTGACGTCAAGGTCTTCGAGCCCGAAGGCCGCCGCGGCGGGCGCGGCTGCAGCTGCGGACAGCGCAACCGCGGCCAGGGCCGCGAGCGCAATTCGCCTCATCGCGCCGCCCTCCGGTTGGGGTGAACTCGCCGGTGGATGCGGTGGCTGCGCTTGACGCGCTTCTTCACGCAGCGCACCTTGCCCTTGCGCTTCACCTTGCGCTTGCCCTTCGCGCAGCGCCGGGTGTTCTTCTTCTTCACGTAGGGCGGGTTGCCGGGACCGACCACCGTGCTCGACGGCGTCTGGGCCTCGGGGGCGGGCGGCGGGTTCTGGCAGGCTTCGCCCCGGCACTTGGCCGGCGGTGCGGGCGGAGCGGGGAAGCCGCCGTCGACGCGGGCGTCGTAGATGTCGACCAGGCCCGTGTCGGTGGAGACGAGCTTTGATTCGGTCTTGAAGAAGACGTCGTCGCCGTCGGCGCCGATGTCGACGATCTTCGAGGGCTGCTTGCTCTGGCCGCTGGAGATCAGCTCGACGCAACCGCCGGCCTCGGCGCGATAGTTCGGGCCTTCAGTGGTGCAGCTGCCGCTGCCCACAGCCTCCCACTGGTAGACGTCCAGCTCGGCGTTGACGTCGCGCGGAACCAGCGCCTCGAAGCTGTTGAAGTAAAGGCGGGTGCCGGCGTCGGAGAGGACCCGCTGGCCGTAGAGCTGGGACTCCCAGGCCGGGAACCAGGCGGCAGCCCAGGTGTCTTCGACCAGTTTTTCACCGATCGGAGCGCCGGCCGGCCGCGCCCCGGTCGGGTTGCAGGAGACGCAGCGCAGCGCCCCCGCGCCTTCGGCGGCGGTGGCGTCGTAGAGGAAGACCTCCTGGTCGGCTTCGCCACTGACCGCGTCGGTGTTGTCATAGCCGGTCAGGCTGCCACCCCACATGAAGGCGATCTGCTGGCCGTCGGGAGTGACCCGCGAAGCGCGACGGCTGGGGGTCGAGCTGGCCGGGTGCAGGCCTTCGGCCGCGTCGGCGGCGCGCAGCGTCGCCACGAACCTGAAGCCAACCCCCGCCTCGTAGAGGTAGAGGTTCGGTTCACCTTCAACCGCACCCGCGGCCAGCACTTCGCCGGACGTGAGGTAGACGCGCGAGGCGTCCTCGCTGGCGCCCGCCACGCCCCCCTGGATGGAGTCGGCGCCGGTGATGCTGGCGATCGGCGCCGCGGTTTTGGCGTCGACGTCGAATTCAAACAGAGCGGAGCCGACCGAGTAGATCACCTTGGAGCCGTCTGCCGCCGCGGTCCAAAACCGGGCCGGTTCGGTGGTGATCTGGATCGTTTCGGTGCCGTCGATGCGGACGTAGAGGTTGCCCGGGCCGCCGCTGGCGGCGGTCCAGAAGATCCTCGATCCGTCTTCGGAGATCGCCCGGTCCACCGTTCCCTTCCGTTCACCGGAGCCGCCGCTGATTCCCGCCGAGCAGGGTCCTTCGAAGGCGCTTTCGTCGGGCAGGACGCAGACCAGGCCCAGTTCCCCGGCTCGCGTTTCATAGAGTCGCTCCTCGCAGGAGAGGGATTTTTCGCAGTTGGCCGGCTGGCTGGGCGCGTCTTCGGTCAGGTTCGCGGTCGCCCCGAAGATCGCCACCGCCCCGTCGGCCGAGGTGCCCTGGATTTCGGGGATGAACTGGCGGTTTTCCAGTCCCGGGTCGGTAACCGGAGGCTGCACCCGCGAGATCGCCTCATAGCCGCCGAGGCCGGGATCGCAATTCTGGCGGCGGTAGAGGCCCCCGTATTCTTCGATCCCGCCTTCGGCCAGGACCGGGTTTGCGTCCTGCACCACCCAGCCGTCGCAGAGGTCACCGCCGAAGTACTTGTATTGGCGGTCGAGCTGGGCGCTGAGGTAGGTCATGATCGAGGGCCCTTCGCGGGGCGGGGAGATCGCTTCGTTCGACCAGCCGCCCGCGCCGCGGCGGGCGAGGTACTGGTTGGTGTAGGGGGCGCTGGCGACCGTGCCGAAGGCTTTGTAGGTGGAGTAGGAGATCGAACCGCCGTCAAGCGCCGCCTGGTCGAGGCTGGCCGGGAAGCCGCTGATGTTGACGAGGGCTTCGACGTTTGCCCCGTTCTTGTCGACCGGGGAGACCATCTCATAGGCACGGCAGTCGGGCAGGAAGCCGGCGGGGCCGAGCCGGAAGGCGTCGTTGGGGCAGCCGCTGACCTTGCCCGCCGGCGAACCGAAGGTCTTAAAGCTCGCCTCGGGACCGGTGAAATCGCAAAGCGGCGCCGGTTCTGGTTCGCACTGGTTACGGGCGGTTATCCGGTAGCGGTACTCGGTGTCGGGGGCCAGGGAGAAGACCTGGACGAAGCGCTCCACGAAGCCTTCCCCTTCGCCGAGGTCGAGCGGTTCGGAGCCGGGCGCCGGCGCTTCGCTCGCTTCGGTGAACCCCGATTCTTCAAAGACGCTCTGCTCGACGTATTGGAAGCGAACCGTCCCCCCCAACCCGACGGGATTCACTTCGGCGTGCAGGGCGGCGCGGTCAGAGCCCGCTTCGGCCGACCAGACGTCGCCGAATTCGATCGGTTCCTTCGTTTCGAAGGAGGCCACCGGACCCTCCCGCGGCCCTCCGTCGGGGTTGGTCGCGACCGCCCGGAAGTGGTAGACGGTTTCGGGGAACAGTTCGGTGATTTCGGTTTCGGCGTCGTGCAGCTCGAAGTCGGCTTCGCCGGGCAGTGGCGTCTCCGCCGTGCTCACCGTGCCGGCGCCGAAGGTTTCCCCGGCCGCGATGTAGTCGGCGTCGGAGATGTAGTCGAAGTGGTAGGTGGTGGCCACGTCCTCGGGGTTGATGCGGGCGTTGAGCACCGCCCTAACGCTGCCGATCTCGGTCGCGACGTTGCTCGCCGAGGCGGGGTGGACGATTGGGCCTGGGGGTGGGAAGGAGATGTGGAGGAGTCGCGAGACACCACTCACTACCTGTAGTTCGGTCGCGAAAATATCGCCGCTGCCGGTGCTGAATGCCGCCAGGCCCTGCGCCGTGCTGATGAGAGATCCATAGAAGGTCCGCAGCTGCGTGCCGCTCGAGTCGTATTCGAGGATCTTGCTGACGTCCGTCCTGTCGGCGACCCAGAAGTTCCCGCTTTCCGGATCGATCGTCACGGCGTTGACGTTGAACGACGGGTCGACCGAGAACAGCTCGGTCCCCCCTTCGTCGTAGACGCGCAGGGCCCCGGTCGAAGCGTTCGTACCGAGATACATCCGGCCTTCCGAATCGACCGCGGTCGCGATAGCGTCGCCCGAGCCGCCTTCGACCGCCAGCAGGTGTTTCCCCGCATACGCGCCCGACGGTTCAAACAGCTGGACCCGAGTCTGGGCGGTGCTTTTGGAGCCTACGTGGTCGTGAACGTGGAGGATTCCCCCTGGACCGACGGCAACGCCAGCGCCGTTGAACGCCTCGTTGAGCTGGCCGTCGGCGTCGCCCTCTTCCCCCACCCCGCAGGTGTCGCCCGAAGCCTGCGTGCAGAGGTCTTCGCCGGTCGTCTTGTTGACTTCGCCGCCGACCGTCCAGACGAATTCGCCGGCCGGGGTGAACCTCTGCACCCGATTGTTGCCGCGGTCGAACACGTAGACGTCGTGGTAGGCGGGGCTGCCGGGATCGTTGTCGACCGCGATCCCGGCCAACCGTTCGAGCTGACCGGACCCGCTCCCCGAGAGACCCTTGAAGCAGGTCGTGGTGCAGACCTGCGGTTCTTCGCTGACCCCGTCGGCGACTCCCCAGCCGAAGGCGCGGATGAATTCGTCGGTCGTCGCGTCGAAGACCGCAACGCGCCGGTTGGCGGAGTCGGCGACGTAGAGCAGTTCGTCGGCGTAGTCGATGGCCAGGCCCCGCGGTTCGTCCGTCTGCCCAGCCCCCGAGCCTTGCGTGCCGATCTCCACTTCGGCCGAGGCCGCGCCCGGAATCGCCGCCACCACAAGCAGCGCCAACAGCAGCCCAAGCGCCCCGCGATGCCGAGCCGGCTCCCGATCCCCTGCCGTTCGCCCCTTCATCCAGCGTCCCCCTGCTCGGTGTCGTCCCCATCCGGTCCCCTGCCGAATCGCTCAACCAGAGGCTAGCGAATTGGAAACCGGCGTGTCAACGACTTGAGACGCGCGCCCCGAACCTGGAAAAGGCCGGGCCGGGCATGTCGCCCGGCCCGGCCCCAGACCGTGAAGGCGTTATCGCCTCACGTTCCGCACCCGCCTATTCGTCGATCGTGAAGTCGCCTTCAGAGGTGAGCGTCACCGGTGCTTCGGAGTTGTATTCGGCGCCTTCCTTTTCGCCGGTGCCGCTGAACGGGCACAGGAAGCCGTCTTTGGTGACGGTGTAGTCGATGTCTTCGACTGTCGCCCAGGCATGGACGTCTGTGTCTGTTGTCCACTCGAAGAGGACGTGCGATTTACCGCTCTGCGGGCCAACTTCGGCCGCGCAGGTCGCCGCGGTGATCTTGATCGAGTCTTCTCCTTCGCATTCGATGTCTGCTTTCGATGTGTAGACGTGGGATTCCGGTTCTGATTCCAGATCGAAGCCGTAGTCACAGCTTTCCATGTTCACCGTAGCGCTCACGAAGCCGAACGCCTCGCAGTTGGTGTAGGTCGGAGTCGCTGTGATTTCCGATCCGTCTTTCGCCACTTCCGACGTGAATGTGCTGTCGCATTCGACGTCGCCGGCCTCGGTCGTGAACACTTCGTTGCCCGAGCCGTTTTCGCCGTGGGCGTTGAGCGGGTATCCGCTTTCGGATGTGATTTCGATCGCCTGAGCGGCACCGGCGGTGACGCTCAGCGCGAGCGCCGCGACCATCGCGACGCCAAGCGTCTTCAGTACGCGATTCATCTCGTTTCCTTTCGCTTGTTTATGGGGCGCGGCGCCAATGGCCGCGCCGGGACTAGGAATAGACCGCCGGGTCGTAAACAGTCAAGGCAGTACGCAGTAAAGGCACCGGGCTCCTCGCCGGTGCTCCTGAAACTCCCTGCAAATCGCCGTGCGCGGATTTACGCGCGCGCCGATCCGCGCGTTCGCGGAATCGCGCCCGACACGGTTCGGCGCGTCTAACTCGCGGGCCCGAGGGCCTCGAGCCAGTCGAGCCGCTGGCCACAGAGGCGCCCAGCCGCCGCCGGCGCGACCCGGAGCAGAGGTGGATCGACGGCGTTGACCGGGCTGAGCGCCAACGGTCCGATCGGGTAGGCGGGGCCGCCGCTCCCGGGCGCCATCGAGGCGTCCGCATAGGTGAGGCGCGCAACGTGTGGGCCTGCGCGCAGCTCGACACGGCCAAGGCCCAGGTACTGACCGTCCTCGTTTCGCTGCGCCGAGACGGAGCCGGTCTCGGCGCCATCCACCGTGAGCGAGAGGCGGTTGCGAGTCCCGCCCAGCACGAAGAGGTCATAGAGCCCGGCGCGGGGCGGCTCGAAGCGCAGGCGGGCGGAGCCGGGCGCGCCGGGCAGCACTTCTGGCCGTTCGGCCTCGGTCGCCACCCACTCGGCGGGGCGCTCGGCGTCTACGAGCGGCGCGGCGACATTGGCGCCGCGCCGTGCCGCGACAACCGTGCCGCCCGGTCCGGCGACGGCCGCGAGCCGCCTCACCTCCGCGCACGCCGGTACCGCCCCGGGATCGTTCTCGTCGCCGAGCGGAAGGTGCTCAGCGATTTCCGCGGCCGCCCCCGGCTCGCGCTGCCAGACGTTGTAGTAATCGCCGCGTTCGACCAACGAGTAGGCGGACGGTGGACGGCTCTGCGCCGGGCTGCGGCGCAACACCAGCGTCCGGTAGGTCAGCAGCGCGTCGAGGGCGATGCGGTCGGTGTCGGCCCACTCCCCCTTTTCCAGGGTGGTGCCGTCGACCAGGGTGACGGGTCGGACGCGCAGCTCCGAGGCGCCCTCGGCGTCGAGCTCGCGCAGGAAGTGGCGAGCGCCGTAGGGCTGGTATTCGGTGATCAGGGCGGGGCCCTCGCCAGCGAACTCCTCGCCGATCTCCTCCAGCTCGCGCAGCTGCTCGTAGGGGGCGAGGCTGACGTCGTGGTAGGCGAGGGCATTCGACCAGAGCACGCCGGCGAGGATCAGCGCCAGCACCGTCGCGCCGACGGCGCGCTCGACTCGCGCCGCGACGGCGGCCGCGCCGGCCAGAGCCAGGAAGAGGACCGCGGAGCCACCCGAGGCGAGCGCCTTGGCCCCCACCCAGGGTGAGGCGTAGGCAAAGACTGCGATGCTGCCGAACAGGACGGAGGCGACGTACAGCCCCGGCTGCCAGGCACGGCGCCGCCAGCATACGACCGCGCCGGCGAGAGCCGCCACCACGGCCAGCCCGACGAGGTAGGCGGTCAGCGCCCCGTTGCCGGGCGCGACGCGGAAATCGCCGCTCGGCCAGATACCGACGATCTGGGCGAGGCCCAGCGGCTCGATCAGGTTGCCCAGCTCGCCGGCGTCGGTGAGCCCCTCCTGGGTCGGCGAGAATGCCCCGGCCGCGAACATCGGCGGCACCGCGAGGAGGGTGGTCAGCAGCAGGAACGGCAAGGCCAGGCCGACCGCCGCGCGCAGGCCGCGCAGCCGCCAGATTCCGAGCGCCAGCAGCCCGAGCAGGGGCGCCAGCCAGGCCATGCCTCCCCAGCCCACCGCTCCGAGCAGAGCCGTGGTGGCAACCACGATCGGCACCGTGTCACGCCATCCCGCCTCGGAGCGGCCCAGAGCGGCCCCCGTTGCCGCGATGGTCGCAAGGAGGAGGGCCACGGCGATCTCCTTGACGCCGCCCCAGAGTGCGTAGCCGTAGAGCAACGCCGCCTGGGCGGCGCCGAAGGCGACCAGGGCCGGCAGCCGCCGGCAGCCGAACAGCGGCTGCGCCAGCCAACCAAGGGCGAGCGCCATGATCGCCGCCATCGTCGCCATGTAGGGCTGTACGAGCCAGGCGACGTCGGCGCCGGTCAGCTTCGCCCCGACGCCGAGCGGCAGCAACGCACCGACGGGGTAACCCGCGGGCAGGTTCACTTCGAGGGTGCGCGCATGGGTCGAGAGCTCGAGCCGCGAGAGGTCGCGGCCGTGGTCCATCACCTGGTCGACGAAGGCCATCCAGGTGGCGGTGTCGTCGAGGGTGATGTAGCCGGCGAAGGTCGGCTTGCCGGAGAGGACGACCGGCGCCGCGTAGACGGCGAAGACGGCAAGGCCCGCGGCCAGCGTCCAGCGCTCGACCGTTCTGTCCCTCCACGGCCGGCGGAGGATGGCACCGGCCAGCGCCGCGAGGACGACCGCGGGGGTGGCCATCGAGGCAGTCTCGCCCCGGGCGGTGAGGATGCCGGCGATGACGACGATCGCGGCGAAGCCCGCCGGCGCCAGCAACAGGCTGGGCAGCCGGCGGCCGACGCACGCCTCGAGCAGCAGACCGCAGCCGAGGCTGAGCGCCACGAGGACGAGCGGGAAGACCACCCAGGCGAACAGCATCGTCATCCCCCGCCCCCCACCGACACGATCGCCCCGGAGCGGACCAGCTCCGCCGCGCGCCCCGGCCGCGGGTCGAACACCTCGACCTGGAGGTCGGACCCGGGGCGGACCATGTAGGCGCTGGTCGGGGCCGACTCAGCAAGAACGACCGACCCGCGCGGTCCGGACTCGACCGCGACCCCCGCTTCAGCGGCGGCCCTCCGGACGGCGGCGGCGGCATCGGCCACGGCGTAGGTTCCGACGGTGAGTAAAGCGCCCTCGGCTCCGGCCGATGCCCGGGGTGGCAAGTACCGGACGTAGGTGTCTCCGCTCCGCTCGGAGAGCTCGAGCCGACGCGGCGGACGCGGCCCGGCCCAGTAGACCGGGTGACCGAGGTCGTCGGCCAACTCGATCAACGCCGCGGGACCGACGATTCGCGGCGGTCGTTCGGTGGCTGGAGACTCGTCGTCGCCACCGGCCACGGCAAGCACGACCGCGACGGCGGCCAGCGCTGCGGCCGCGACGATTCCGGGCAGCCGCGAGCGCCGAAGACCCGCCCCCGCTGCGGCCCCGCCCCCATCGCTCATCGGGGCGATTCTATGCGGATCCGGCGGGACTCAGGTCCCTGCGCAGGCCTCGAGGCCGAAGTCTTCCGCCAGCCCGTCGGCGGGCGTGAACGGGGTCGGGTCGGAGAGCACCGAAACGGGTTCGTCCGCCACCTCCTCCACCGCTGCTTCGTAGGCGGCGACGATCGCTTCGGCTTCGGCCGCGTCGGCATCGGGGTTCGGCAGCGCGGCGAGCTGTTCGACCATCCGGGAGATCGGCGGTAGGGCGACGGTCCTCACCATCTGCAGTTCGGCTTCCTGGCCGAGCCGTTGCACTTCTTCGCCGAGGCGCGCGAACTCCGCTTCGATCGCCGCGTTCTTCTGCTTCTCGGCCTTGGCGCAGATCGCGTTCGCGCGCTGCACGTACTCGGCCCGGCTCACCGTCTCGTCCCCGCCGTCGTCACCACCGCAACCGAAGGCGATCGCCAGCAGCGCGATTGCCGCGATCAGAGCAGGGGTTCGCCGGTACACGTTCTGGTCTCCTTTTCACTCTAAAAACTTGATTGTTTAAAAGATTCTAGAGGATTGACTCGAAAGGGTCAAGCCGGCCGACCCCGCGGCCTGACGCGGCCGCGGGGTCGGTCTCGGCTTCGCCCCTACGGGTAGATCAGTTCCGCTGGCGCGATTTCGATGTCGATGTCCTGCACCGTCTCGTTGGTGCCGGCCGCCGCCGGCAGCCCGGCGGTCGCGTTGACCAGGCCGTTGATGCTGATCGGGATGAAGCCGAACAGGACCAGCTTGCAGCCGTTGGCTCCGGGCGCCGAGAACGAGTTGTCGACGTAGGTGCCGTTGAGAAACGCGAGGATCCCGTCTTCGCCTAGCGAGAATTCCGGCGAGACGCCGCTGATCGGTTCGTTCGGCGGCGGCGGGCTGGTCGTCCCCTCGATCAGGTTCAGGACGATCGGGTCCGAGGGCGAGCCGACATAACAATTGTTGCCCAGGACGGGATTGATCAAGTGCACCCGCACCGGCAGGGTGATCCCTTCTCCGATCTCCGGCGCGCCGACCAACTCGGTCACCGCGTAGAGCTTCAGCCCCTCGAGGCTGAGGAAGTTGACCAGCCAGTCGAGGCCGGTGATCCCGATCACACCGCCCGGAACCTGCTGTTTGACCGGCGGCAGGCCGCCTTCCGAGTTGGCCGCGAACCCGGCCAGTTCCGCGTTGACGCCTCCGGTCAGCGACATCGGGTTGTCGATCGGCACATCTTTGCTCCCCATCTGGAAATGTCCGCCGGTGATTTCGGAGCGTATGCAGGCCGCGACTTCCGGATATTCAGCCGGCGACGGGCAGCCGGCAAACCGCTCATAGCCTTCGGCCGGCGTTGCCGCCGCGGCGACCGGTGCGGCGAGCGCCATCGCGGCGATCGCGGCGAGGGCTGCGATCAGGGCCCTTTTCGGGTACGTCGAACTCATCTCTCTCCCCTATCTGAATAGCTTGACTGGTTTAAAAACTGCCATGTCAATCTATCCTTTTTTACTGATAAGCGCAAGGCCGGCGCTTGAGCCGATGGTCGAGATCGGCTTCTTCGTCGCTGACCCTCATCGCTTCTCCTTCGGTGGTGTATTTCCCGTCTTCTTTGGTCCCGGGGCCGTTGAACGGGCAGGGGAGCCGTCTTTGGTGACCGTGTAGACGATGCTGGTGACTGTCGCGGTCACTTCGACCTCACCCTCTGTGCCTCCCGTGGCATTGGCGAAGCCGACATGCTCGAGGCCTTCCTGGCCGCCCACTTCGGCTTCGCAGCTGGCCGCGGTGATCTGGCTCTGCGCGGGCTGACCCGGGTGCGCCGGGACCGCCGCGCTCAGTCAGGATTGGGTGCGCCGCGCTCAGCGCAGCCGCGAGTGGACACGGGAGCGCTTCGCCTTCTTGCGTGCGCAGGAAGGCGTCTTCACCGCCGGGCGCGTCTTGTGGCGGCGCCCGTTCTGAGCGATCAGGTTGAGGTAGGCGCGCTGCTTTTTGCGGCAGAGGTATTCGGAGTTTTCGAGCAGCCCCCTGTTGCCACCTGACATCCGCAGCACGAACTTCTCCACGGGCACGTCGGGCGCGTTCAGAACCTTGGTCCGGACCCGGCCCTTCTTGGCCTGCAGGATCGCAATCACCAGGTTGAAGTCGAACTGGCCTTTGAGCGCCACCACCAGGTCGGGCAGCTTGCGTTCGCCGCCGTTCGAGCGGAAGTAGACCGGGCCTTCGAGCGGCGCATCGAGCAGCGGGGTGAAGGCCCGCGCCCGGCCCAGGACAGAGCGCTTCGGGCAGCGGCCGTCGGCGAACTGCACTCGGGTGCAGGGATTTGAGATGTGGGCGTTGTCGATGAACTGGGAGGGCGGCAGGGTGACGATCGCGCCCTTCAGGTTGGCGTCGCCGTCGCGACTCGTCAGTTCGGCCCGCAGGCCGGGGTTCTTGCCACGCTTGGTGGCGCCCTTGAGGCGGAGGACGAGGCGCGGCTCGAAGGCGAGGTTGCCGCAGCTGGCGGCCTGGAAGCGCTCCGAGACGCCGACCGGGACGTCGTCGGCGGCGCTGAAGGGGTCGGCGAAACCGCCAAACACGGTCGCCTGGACAGCCTTGGGTTCGCAACTGGTCGGGTTCAGCGTGAAGCCGGGACGGTCGACGAAGACACGCAGGTCCCTGACCTTCAGCGGGATCCCCTCGAGGATGTGGGGGATCGGGTCCGAGGCGGCGCCGTCGACACTGACCTGCGCGTTGTCGGGGTCGAGGTCGAGGGCCTCCCGCGTGACCACCGTGCCGACGTCGAAGGGGCCGGCCACGGCGGGCGTGATCACGGCCAGGGAGAGCGGCGCGCCGCCGAATGGGCCGGCCAGGTAGATCTGGCCGGGGACGTAGGTGAGGGCGGGCCCGACGCCGGCGCCGACCAGGACCCGGCCGATCTGAGAGGAGGCGGGGCAGCTGGGCGAGGCCAGCTCGGCGCGTCCGCTCTTCGCGGCCGCCGCGGCGAGCGCCGCCTCGGGGCACTGGGGGATGCCGGCGATCTTGCCGGTCAGCCCGTCGGGCAGGACCGCGTCGAAGCGGGTGATGTCCTGCTCGCCGTCGGCGCGGGTGAGGCGCATCGTGAAGGGCGAGAACTCACCGGCGGTGTTGTCGACCGAGCCGGCGGTGAAACCCGGGGCGAAGGGCGGGACTCCGCCGGCCGGGCACCCCGACCCGTTGGGGCCCGAGGTGATCTTGAAGGTCGGCGCGTCGGGCAGCGGCGCCGTCCCCGACCAGGGGGTGAGCTCGGCCTGCGCCGTGTAGGTGCCGCAGGTGGGCGGGGTGACGAGCGGCGCCCGCGGCCCTTCGCGGAAGCGCACGGTGAGCTCCGAGAACGGGACCTGGGGGATCTCCTCGAAGGTGGAGACGATCCGCCCGCTGGCGGGGTCGGGGTCGACGCTGCCCGCCTGCTTGATCAGCACCCCGTACTGTTCGCTGCGGATCACCAGGTAGACCGCGAGCAGCGAGCCGAACGGGTTGTCCCCCTGCGCCGCCAGGTAGAGGGCTCCTTCCAGCGGATCGGCGACCAGCGGGCTCTTGACCCGCACCGTGCCGAGCTTCGAGGATTCCGGGCAGGCCCGGTTCTCCAGCGCCTCGGCTTCGTACTGAGCCAGGGAGCAGACGCCGAGGCCTTCGGCGGCCGAGGGGTTCGCGGTCACCCCCTTGGGCAGGGTGAGCACGACCTTGCGGATGTCCGACTGGGCGCGGCCGCCGGGCTCCTCGAGGCCTTCGTCGACGACCTCGAGGCCTACCTCCAGGCCGGTCGGCGACTCGGCTCCCGAGTTGGTCGGGCTGACCGAGACGGTCGGCGAGAAGGGCAGCTCCTGGCAGCCGGTCATGCCCTGCGGGGCCGGTGGTTCGTCGTCGGTGTGGGTCACGGCCTCGCCGCTCGCCGTCTCCCCCAGCCACGAGGTCGCGCTGAACACCGTCGTCAGGGGGCCCTCGCAGGCCCGCGGTAGCGTCAGGAAGGCCTTTTCGGCGACGCTCACCGGGCATTTGCCCAGCGAGACGGGCGCTTCGGTGAAGTTGGCGACTTCGCCGACGCACTCGCCGCGCAGCTCATCGTGGGCGGAGCTCGCCGGAACCCCCCACAGAGTCAGGGTGGAGCGGTAGAAGAGGACCGCCTGGGGGATGCTGACGAGCTTGGCGACCAGGTTGTAAGGGGGGGACTGGCTGAGCGTGACGTCGATCACCACCGGGACGTTGAGGACGACGAAGCCGAGCCTCGCCGGCACCCCGGGGGGCGGCGCCAGGTTGTAGACGGCGACGTGGAGATAGGTGTTGGAGGCTTCGGCGGGGATCACCTCGAATTCGGCTTCCACCCCCGCGTATCCGACCGCCGAGGCATCGGGGCAGGATGGCCGGCCTTCGACGCGGTTGTTGAACTCGGCGGCGCTGCAGGTCGGCACCACGGTCTGGCTGCCGACGAAGCCGGGGATCTGGGTGATCGTCAGGTCCCTGACTTCGCCGTCGGGCACCTTTCCTTCGGCGGTTTCGACCGCGGCGACCGCGAGGTCGGTCGTCATCGAGAAGGGGTGGGAGCCGGCCTGGGTGGCGACGGTCCCCGCTTCGGTCCTGAAGGTGACGTCGAGGTCTTCGAGGCCGAAGGCGGCGCCGGCCGAAGTCGCCGTCGCCCCGCAGAGGAGAGCTGCCGCCACCGCGGCCAACACCAGGCGCCTCATCGTCCCGCCCTGCGGTTGGGGTGGACTCGGTTGTGGCGGCGTTGGTTGCGCTGGACCTTCTTCTTGACGCAGCGCACCTTGCCCTTGCGCTTCACCTTGCGCTTGCCCTTCGCGCAGCGGCGCGGCTTCTTGGGCTTGACGTAGGGCACGTTGCCCGGCCCGGCCACGGTGCTGGACGGGGTCTGGGCCTGTGGTGCCCCCGCCGGGCTCTGACAGGCTTCGCCTTCGCATTCCCCTGGCGGCGGGGGCGGCTCGGGGAAGCCGCCGTCGACGCGGGCGTCGTAGATGTCGACCAGCCCCTTGTCCTGGCCGACCAGGCTCGATTCGGTCTTGAAGAAGACATCGCCGCCGTCGGCGCCGATCTCGACGATCTCCGAGTCGGTCTTGCCCTGGCCGCTGGAGATCAGGCTGAGGCAACCGTCGGTGGCCTCGTCGAAGCCGGGATCGCTCGTCGTGCAGCTGCCGGCGGCCTCCGCCTCCCACTGGTAGACGTCCTGCTTGCCGTTGACGTCGCGCGGGACCAGCGCCTCGAAGCTGTTGAAGTAGAGCCTGCCGCCATCCTCGGAGAGGAGCCGCTGGCCGTGCAGCTGGGACTCCCAGACCGGGAACCAGGCCGCGGCCCAGATGGTTCCGGCCAGCTCGCCGACCACCCTGCCCGCCGGCCGCGCCCCGGTCGGGTTGCAGGAGATGCAGCGCAGCCTCCCTTCTCCTTCCTCGGCGCTAGCGTCGTAGAGGAAGACCTCCTGGTCCTTTTCGCCGCTGGCCGCATCGAGGTTGTCATAGCCGGTCAGGCTGCCGCCCCACATGAAGGCGATCCGCTCGCCGTCGGCGCTGACCCGGGAGACACGGCGTTCGGGCCTGGAGTCCGCCGGGTGGATGCCCGCCGCCCCGTCGGCGCTGCGCAGCGTCGCCACCAGCCTGAATCCCACCCCCGCCTCGTAGAGGTAGAGGTTCGGCTGCCCTTCGACCGCCCCGGCCGCCAGGTCTTCGGTGGAGGTCAGGTAGATCCGCGAGGCGTCCTCGCTGGCCCCCGCGACGCCGCCGAAGCCGCCCGCGATCGGCGTCTCGGTTTCGGAGTCGACATCGAATTCGAACAGCTCCGAGCCGACCGAGTAGACCGCCTTGGAGCCGTCGGCCGCAGCGGTCTCGAAGCGGGCCGCTTCGGTCGACATCTGGATCGTTTCGGTGCCGTCGATGCGGACGTAGAGGACACCCCCGACCACGGAGCTGACCGAGTCCGCCCAGAAGACCCGCGAGCCGTCCGCTGAGACCGCCCTGGCAACGGTGCCCGTCCGTTCGCCGGAGCCTCCCTGCCTGCCAGCCCCGCAGTCACCTTCCCAGGCGCTCCCGTTGGGCAGGATGCAGGCCAGCTTCAGTTTCCCTTCCCGCGCTTCGTAGAGCCGCATCTCACAGCTCGCGGACACGTCGCATCCGGCCGGCTGCGGCGGCGCCCCCGCGGTCAGGTTGGCCGGCACCTGGAAGAAGGCAACCTCGCCGTCGGCCGAGGCACCCTGCAGTTCGGGGACGAACTGGCGGTTTTCCAGCTCGGGGTCGACGATCGGCGCTTCGACCCGGGTGATCGCCTCGTAGTCGCCGAGGCCCGGCTCGCAGTTCTCCCGCCGGTAGAGGCCCCCGTATCCGGCGATCCCGCCTTCGGCGAGGACCGGGTTGGCGTCCTGGACAACCCAGCCCTGGCAGAGATCCTCGCTGAAGTACTTGTACTGGCGATCGAGCTGGGCGCTTCCGTAGGTCATGATCGAGGGGCCTTCGCGCAGCGGCGAGATCGCTTCGCTTGCCCAGCCCCCGCCGCCGCGCCGCGCCAGATACTGGTTGCTGTAGGGGGCGCTGGCGACCTCGCCGAAGGCCTTGTAGGTGGAATAGGAGATCGAGCCGCCGTCGGCGGCCGCTTGGTCGAGGCTCGCCGGAAGGCCGCCGATGTTGGCGGCGGCTTCGACGTTGGCCCCGTTCTTGTCGACCGGGCTGACCATCTCATAGCCCCGGCAGTCGGGCAGGAAGCCGGCGAAGCCGAGCCGCATGGCGTCGTTGGGGCAGCCGGTGACCTTGCCCGGCGGCGGCGCGAAGGTCCTCAGGGTCCGCTCGGGGCCCGGCAGCTGGCAGAGCGGCGCCGGTTCTGGTTCGCAGCGGTTTTCGGCGAGGAACCGGTAGCGGTACTCGGTCCCCGGAGTGAGCGAGAAGAGCTGGGCCGAGTGGGTCTGCGCCGTTTCCCCTTCGCCCAGGTCGATCGCTTCCGAGCCGGCAGGCGGTGCTTCCATCGCTTCGGCGAAGCCCGATTCTTCGAAGCTGGCCTGCGCGACGATCTGAAAGCGGCCGGTCGCCGCGAGGCCGAGCGGGTTCGCCTCGACGTGCAGGGTGGCACGGTCGGTGCCGACCTCGGTCGCCCAGGTCCCCGTGTACTCGATCGGCTCCTTGGTTTCGAAGCTGAGCGTCGGGCCCGAGTTGGGGCCGCCGTCGGCGCTGGTGGCGGTTACCCGGAAGTGGTAGACCGTTTCGGGGAACAGTTCGGGCAGTTCCGCTTCGACTTCGTGGGCCTCGAAATCGACCGGGCCGGGCAGCGGTTCTTCCGGGGTGGACAACGTCCCCGTCCCAAAGGTTTCCCCCGCCGCGACGTAGTCGGCGTCGGAGATGTAGTCGAAGCGGTAGGTGGTCGCCGCGTTCTCCGGGTTGACGAAGGAGCGCACCGCCGCCCGGGTGCTGCCTATGTCGGTCACCACGGTCACGTTCCGGCCGAGCGCCGGCGCAGGCCCAGCCGCCGGAAAGCCGACTTCGGCAAGCCTCGAGGGGAATCCGAAACCGGCATCCTGCTCCGAGCTAAATATCGATTCGGTCCCGCCCAGCCGTGCCAGGCCAAGCTGCCGCTGGCCCGACGTGTTGTAAAACGCCCGCAGCTGAGTCCCGGTCGAGTCGTACTCCTTGGTCGTCTTAATCGCGGTGCCAGGCGGGCTGGCGACCGAGTCGGAGATGAAGACGTGGTCCGCTTCGTCGACCGCGAGCGAGGTGTCGTTGAACGAGGGTGACAGCGCGTACAGTTCGGTGCCGCTGGGATCGTATTTCCGCACGGCGCCCTGGGCGCCGGCGGTGCCCAGATAGATGTTGCCTTCCGAGTCGACCCCGGTCGCGGTGGCATTCCCCGAGCCGCCCGCGACCGGGAGCAGCATCTGTTCGAGATAGGCGCCGGACGGTTCGTATTTCTGCACCCGGCTTTCCGCGCTGACGCCCGAGCCGACCCGATCATGGACGTGCAAGATCCCCCCCGGCCCGACCGCGACGCCGGCTCCGTACTGGGGTGAGTTGAACGACCCTTCCGCGCTGCCCTCTTCGCCGGCAGCGCAGCTGTCGCCCGAGGCCGCCGTACAGAGGTCTTCGCCGCTGGTTTCGTTGACCCCGCCGCCGACCATCCAAACGAATTCGCCGGCCGGGGTGAGCCGCTGGACGCGGATGTTGGGGGTGCGCTCGAAGACGTAGACGTCGTGGAACGCCGGGCTGCCCGGGTCGTTGTCGACGGCGATGCCGGCCATCCGCTTGAACTGCCCCGAACCGGAACCTTCCAGGCCCTGGAAGCAGGGGCTCGTGCAGATCTGCAGTTCTTCGCTGACGCCATCGGCGACGCCCCAGCCGAAGGCCCGGACGAACGCCCCCGTGGAGGCGTCGAAGACCGAGACGCGGTGGTTGCCGGAGTCCGCGACGTAGAGCAGTTCGCTCGCCTGATCGATCGCGAGGCCGGTCGGGTCCAGGGTCTGCCCGGCTTCGGAGCCGTGGCCGCCGATCGGCGTGTCCGCCGCGGACTGCGCCGGAGCGGCCAGAGCGGCCAGGCACGCGGCCGCGAGAAGGCAGGTGCCGAGGTGGCGAAACGGTCCCCTGCGCTTTGCCTGCATCCCCTTCATTTCCTGGCGCTCCCCCTGAGCTGCTGCCTTGCCGCCACTTCCCGTCCCAACGGCCTCGAAGGCAAGGCTAGCGAATGGGGAACCGGGATGTCAATCACCAGGAATGACAGGGGCCGGGCAATCGCCCGGCCCCTGTCGGTCACGCGAACCTGCGTGACACTCCTCGACTAGCCGACGTCGAGGCTGTGTTCGTCGTCTGTGATCTTGGTCGCTGCACCTTCGGTGGTGTAGCTGCCGTCTTCTTTGGTCCCGGTCCCACTGAACGGGCAGAGGAAGCCGTCTTTGGTGACCGTGTAGGCGATTTCGGTCGCTGTCGCGGTCACTTCGACTTCATCTTCTGTTTCGCCGGTGCCGTTGGCGAAGCCGACGTGCTCGAGGTCTTCCTGAGCGCCGACTTCCGCCGCGCAGCTGGCCGCGGTGATCTTGATCGATTCACCTTCGCCGCACGCGACGTCCACTGTTGCCGTGGTGCCTTCTGCCGGCAGGTTGAACACGTAGTCGCACCCTTCGGTGTCGACGGTCGCGTTCACGAAGCCGAAGGCCTCACATTCGGAGTACTCGGCATGGGCCGTCACCGATGAGGAGGCTTCTTTCGCTTCGCCGGAGAATTCGCTGTCGCATTTGACGTCGCCGGCTTCCGTGCTGAACACTTCTTCGCCCGAAGTGTTAGAGCCGTGGAAGCTGGATGGGTATTCCGACGCTGTGAATTCGGTGGCCTGGGCCGCCGAGGCGACGACGCTCATCGCGAGCGCCGCGACCGCGGCGATCCCAAGGACCTTGAGAGCTCGATTCATCTCTGTTCCCTTCGCTTTGGTTTGGGTTTTGCGCGGGACTGTCCCGCGCCGCCAAAGCAATAGGGGTGTGGGGTGCGATCGGTCAAGAGCATGCTGTGCAACGGCGGTGGTCACTCGTGTACGGCGTGGTTTTCCCCTGCACAGGGCGTGCGACAGATGTTCACGCGCGCCGATTGGCGCGCGCGTGACTTCGTGCCGGGTGCGGTTCGGTGCACGCCGGCCCTCTCTCGTCCCATGAAAATTGGGTAGGGGCGGGGCCTTTTGGCCCCCCAGACTGGTGCTCGGGCGTGCAAACGCAGACGCCCCGGCACTTCGCCGGGGCGTCTGGTGCTGCGTGTGGTGCTTTCGCGGCGTTCGCTACGGGGTCGGAGCCGTGACCGCGTAGGTTCCTTTCCCGCGACCGTTGATTTCCGATTCCGCGGTCATCCTTGACCCGGTGGTCGAGGTACCACCGCCGGAGGACCCGGCTTTGAAGATGCTGAAATTACTGAATACAAATGCGTTCGCCAGGATGTCCGCATAGATGCAGAGGTGACCCGGTTCCGCAGTCGGTTCCTCTGCGGTGCCGAGGCAATCGGTCGGGGTGACGAGTTCGGGTTCGAAGGTGCTTTCGTTGAGGATCGCTTCTTTCCAGTCCGGACCTTGCTGTTCGAGGAAGTGAACATTGCCGGCCCCGAGCTCGGCGGCCAGCGGCAGGGCGAACGAGATCGCCACGTCGACTTCGTGTGCGGCGGTCTCTTTGCCGAACGCCCAGGCGCCGGTCAGCGTCTCGCCGGGCGGAAGCGTGCCGCCTGCCGTCCACGGCGAGCCTTCGGCGCCGGTCGCACCGGTGGCGCCGTCTTCGCCGTCGGCTCCGGTCGGCCCGGTCGCGCCGTCTTCGCCATCGGCGCCGTTAGCGCCGTTGGCGCCGTTAGCGCCCTTGGCCCCTGCTGGTCCAGCCGGGCCCTGCGGACCGGCCGGACCAGCCGGGCCCGCAATCGCGAACTGCTTGGAGAAGCGCTTGGAGAACTTCTTGGACCAGTTCTTCGACTGCTTCTTCGAAATGTTCTTGGAGATGTTGCGGACCTGCTTCTTCTGCTGCTTGTTGAGCCCGGAGGCG
>Ga0102946_1000032_pt1 | contig 51542 bp, 79 predicted proteins | sample SalPon2A_A_D1_MG_FD_78209 | JGI IMG/M metagenome (GOLD analysis project Ga0102946, IMG submission 78209) | Soil microbial communities from South San Francisco under conditions of wetland restoration - Salt Pond MetaG R2A_A_D1_MG | ecosystem: Environmental > Terrestrial > Soil > Wetlands | place... | reverse complement strand
CGGGTCAATGTTTATAAAATTCATGAGCAGGAAGGCTAGGATTATGGAAAACATTACAGATGGGCAAATACGTTCCCTGAAAACAGGCATTCGTAGCGTTGTCAAAAATGCTGACGAAAAAGTTTGTTTTTACATTGTGTCGGGCATCTTGAAACTAAATGCACTGACATCACTTAAGCAGCTAAGTCGGAGCCAGTGGAAAGTGCTTCGTAACAAGATGTACCCCTATTGGATTAATGAAGATTGGGAAGTCGGTGATGATATGCGCCAACAGATACTTAATCTTCACGATGACTACCGCGAAAAAGAATTGGGCCAATTGCGATTGTTTTAGCAGGAAAATAGCATTCTGTGAGATAATTTCTCATTTTTATCTCACAGGGGGCTAGTAAGTGTTTTTAAGGATTAGAAAGGGTAAACATGGGCAAAAATAAAAACACCACAAAACAACGAGTAATAGCAGGCGCTGATTATTCAGCATCAACAGAGGGATATTCAGCAATAGTATGTATATCCAATAACGAAATAAACTCATTGTGGATAAGCCGCGAAGCATCCCCTCATGATTTTCTGCATAAGTTAGAAACCATGAATGCACAAAGCATTTGGTTGTCTCATAGCTTTGGCGGTGCGTTGGTCGAAGATGCCCAAATGCGGGGAATCCCCGTTCGCACCTTTCGCCTTACTAAAAGCAGTAAAGATGCTATCTTGATAGCGGCTATTACAGCGGTCCGGGATGACAAAATAGCCAATCTGTGCGATTACCCCAAAATAGGTGATGCTATTGATAGACTAGATTATGATTTGATAAAAGGATGGCGGCTATCAATGAATGGGGATAATCAATATACGTCGATTGCCATAGCTTTTGCCATAGCATGGTATCAACGCGGTGGCGGATTTATTCGAGTTGATTTTGCTTAAGGCTAGTAAACGCCTTAACAAGTCAAGAGGGCTAAGTTATGTGGATGCAGGCAACTGAAATAAATATTAGAAACGACTATCCAACTATGCCAGTAAAGCACATTGTTTCAGTGTCCAGTGGTGCGCCGTCTGCATTGTTGGCATTAAAAGTAGTCGAGAGATACGGCAAGGAAAATGTCATTTGCTTATTTGCCGATACTTTAGTTGAAGATGCAGACAACTATCGTTTTCTTTATGATTTACGGCAACGTGGGCTAGACATTGAATATGTCTGTGATGGTCGCACTCCAGAAGATTTGCAACGTGAGCAATCAACGCTGTTTACACAATTTCTTGCGCCCTGCACTCGCATCCTAAAACTTGAGCCTATTCGCAATTTCGTTCAATGGTTGCAATCCTGCGGTTATTTGGTTCACATGCACATTGGCTACACATTGGAAGATAGCAAGCCGCGCTCTGATAAACCAGATGGTCGCCAAACAGATACAAAAGCGGCGTGGTTGCAAAATGGCGTACTGGCTAGGTTCATGCTGGTTGAGGAAAAATATTCAAAGCAGCGCGTATTCAATGAGTTAAAAATGCACGGTCTCAAAATACCGCGTGCTTATAGCTCTGATTTCGGGAAGCTCTCTAATGCAAACTGTGGCGGTCAAGGGGGTTGTGTAAAAGGCGGTAAATCTTATATGCAAAAGATGTTGGTTTTCAATCCTGTGGGTTACGCCAGACGGGAAAAGCTAGAGGCAGAAATTCGCTACACGCAATATAAGAAGCAGCGCAATCGCGGCGTAAGAGTAGCAGATGTAAAGCTCTATGCACAGCTTAGAGACACAACACGGCCTAGCGGTCATATCACACTCAAAACATTCAGAGAACAGTATGAAGCCGCAGAAGCAAATAATAAACAATTACAGATGTTCACACTAGATAACGATATGTCGGGCTTATGTGGCGCAGAATGTGGCGTAAGCTTGCCCAGCAAGTGGTCTAATCAAGCACAGGAAATAGCATAATAGAAGGAAGGCTAGGACGATGGATAAAGAAAGTATAAGGCCTGGCATGGAACTTGTCGGGCAAGCAATGTGTAGGCGTGACCATTTGGAAAAAGTTGAAATATATATACACGAAAACGATGACTATGTATATTTTGTCTGCTTTGATTTTGGGCAAGCACTCGGAGCAAAGCAGATAGCGCAAGATTGGTTTGATAAGAAAGATGCTGGCAAACTTGGGATGGCCCTAACGGTGCTTGAAAATGCACCTTACATGGACATGAAAGAATTTAATCAACGATTTGAGCGACCGTTACCTTTTGATGAATGAGCAGGAAGGCTAGGAACGATGAGTAACAAAGGTTACGACGGTTGGAAGAATGACTATTTCGATGATGAAGAACCCGACTTTGAACCAGCAACACCCGAAGAAGTCGAGGCTTATGAAGCCGAATATCAAAATGCGCTTGCTGCAACAAAAGACCTGACCATAGGTGATCTTGTGTGGTACGAGCATTACGCCTACGAAATTGTGGGCATTCGTAATCGACAGTTTGAAATCTTGGAAATAAACAAAAGTCATCGTCTTCATCGCACATGGGTATTTAAAACCGAGTGTGAGCCAATCAGTAATCAAGATATGATGGACAATGGGTTATGAAGCGTGGCAGACCGCCGTCAGGTAGACCTGCTACATGGTACGATTACAGGCGTGCCATATTCCTCGTGCAAAATCTAGCACGGATAGATAGCGATAGGTGGGCAGAGTATCTTAGCGAATTAGCGGACGGATGGGGCGTGTCGCATGATGGCACGTTAGAGGATTTGCTCAAACAGTTAGCCGTGTTCACTCTTGAGCATGGAAGTAAAGAATGGAAGCAGGAAGGCTAGGACGATGGATAGACAGGAATTGATACTAGAGGCCAAGAATGAAATTCAAGAGTGCCTCGAATGGATAGAAGCAGAAATGAATAATCCTATTCAAACACCTATGCGTGACAGTGACTGGAATTGGATTTTAGCACGGTTGAAATCTGCCAGAACGCTTCTAGTAAACTTAGAGAAGCAGGAAGGATAGGAACGATGTACGACGATAACCGTATTAAAGATGAGAAACGTAATTTAGTTGAAGCATGGCTAAATGTTATCTGTGAGCGATTGAATGCTGGCGTTGATTGGACACCTCTATTTAGAAGTTGTTTTCAGATAGCCGATAACTTGGGATTGATAGAAAATGTCTCGGGTAAATTTTCCTACTACTTTCCAGAAGATGAAGATATTGATTATCTGTACCCGTTTGTTTCCAAGATTATGAAAAAACAGGAAGGCTAGGATGATGACTAAAGATGAAAAAACCTTTTATTGGTTTGTGTTAGGAGTGAGAGCCTATCGCGCCATGAAAGAGGGCAAGCTGGCGACGGCTGCAAAGCTAATGCGTATTGGTCTCCAAAACGAAATATTTGAACCTGACGATAAAGACGGGTCAAGCTGGCGTACAAGCATAATATTGAATTACAAGCTGACCCATCGTAGAGGGAAACGTTGGATAAAGGGGGATATATGATAGATTTAGGGCAATACGAAAGCACCTATCATCATTATGGCATATGTCCGTGTTGCGGTGATTCAAGGCAGCCCGACTACGTTAACCTTAACGATATGAACCTTGAGTATGTTGTTTGTTGTGAGTGTAAAATCATCTGGTATCTGCATCATGAGGACGAAACTGATAAACGAGATGGGACTGAACCGAGCAGGACATATCGCATCAGTGATATAGAAACATTTGAAAGTTTTGGGGCTTTGCCATACGATTGCAAGGAAGGATAGGATTGTGGTTTCGTGGAGCTACGACGAAGTAAAAAATGTATGGATGCAACATTACTGGCAATCAAGCTTGGACCATATTAAGTATTCACGCTGTGGAAATCGTTCAACACGTCGCGCATTGCTTAGAGTGGCGCGAAAGCATCGGAAAGAATACTGGAAAATGAAACGATGGTGTGAGGAACAGGAAGGCTAGGACTATTTATAGCTTATGACCATCTAGGTTGTAAAAAGTTGATATGCGCCCATCGCGGCGCTTTTTTCTTGCCCTAACGTTAGAACATCCGAACTAAGCTTGACAAAGGGTAGCCGTCTGACCTATACTTATCAGGAATAGTTAATGCGATATTAATGCAGGGGTTCATGAGACGACACTGGCAATACCTGAAATATGTTCTAAGGCACAAGTGGTTTGTATTCCTCGCGGGCGTGAAAATTGGTGTGCCTATTCTGATTTTGATATTCCACGATTGGGATAAGTTTCTGCCTGATGAATGGTTTCCCTACGCACGAACATTTTATGCACTAGATGGCACAAAACAATATAATCCGAACTCTAAATTTGCAAAGGCGTGGTTGCTGCATCAAAACAGAAATAAGCATCACTGGCAGCACTGGATGATAACGTGGGATAAAGGCAATACGGAGTGCTTGCCTATGCCAGAGATTTTTATCAAAGAAATGCTTGCCGATTGGCATGGAGCAGGAAAAGCAATTACCGGTAAAGACAACATCAAAGATTGGTATGTTGAGAATTATTATAATATCAAGCTACACTATGAGACACGTCTGTATATTGATAATCATATTGGGGTAGAACAGCCCAAGAACGAAATAACGACTGAGGATATGTTGACTGCTTATAGGGACTTATCTAATGCAAAATACGGCGAGTGAGACATGACAGATTATAAATACGAAGCATGGTTAGCAAGTCCTTACGGAGCAGTCCATAAGTTGGGAACGCCGGGAAAACCTAGCCCCCAAAATATCATCCACAGACTTGATAATGTGTTTGACCGCGATGAGGTTATTAGCCTCAGCACAAGGCAGTTGAAATCAAGAGCTATGCAGATTTTTAGAAGCCTACCTACGAACCCGCATACTAAAGTTTTGGGTATCCAAATGGTATCTGATACAGAGGGGATGGATACGCCACGCGATGCGATGGTTCGGATTGTGCGTTACTTACTCAAAAACCACAGAAACGAATTGACAGCACGGCAATTACAAGCCCTTGCCGCTTATGATGAGGCGATTAAATTAGAAGAACCGCCCGTGATGTATGTGGCAAAAAGTTTGGGTATTCATAAATCGAATGCCTCAAGATTGTTAAAACGAGCAAAAATAGCAACTTTTGACGAAAACGTGGCTTGTATAGATGAGAGTATCATTACTTGGACACCTGCACGTGAAATTATTGATAAGAAACGATTGGCGCTTCCTCGTATTTGTGCAGGGGGATGGGACAGGTGTACGGGCGAAACACAGACGGGATTATTGCCACTTTGCAAACCTTGTCATGAAACTGCTCTCAAGGAATATGGTTCAACCTTTCATTTTCCGCAATGGTTGAATGCCGAAATTAGACGTATTCGAGTGGAGCATTATAACCGCGCCAAAGACGCTTGTTATAAAGATTATTATGGCACGATGTCCATAGAAGAAACTGAGACTTACTTAGACGCAGCCTAAAATTATTCTTACAAGGGGTGCTTTTTCACCCGTTTTATATAGTGTTGCTAGGGGCAATGCCCAAATTGCCCCCTCTCTAAAAGTTGTGTGCCTATAGGAGCGATTATGAGTATCTACCATATTATTGCAATTATCAAAGGTATCCGCCGTCGTTTTCTCGTCGATAAAGCAGAATATAAAACCTACACTAGCCCGGACGATGTTGGCGGTTGGCATGGTTGGTATGAATTAAATGGCAAATGCATTGCCTTCTGCGATACTGATGGCAAGATTTCGTTTGTCTGGTAAAAATTATTCTTACAAGGGCTATCAATGAGCGATAGTTAAACGGGTGCTACAAATGTAGCACATGGAAGCCGATACTTCTTCTTAGAACAGACCGTCTTATAGGCGGTCTTGTTATTTATGCCAGTGGTGCAAGTCGGGTGCTTGCCATGTCCTCATAAGCAGGGCGTGTACGGGGTTCAACTCCCTGCTCTGGCACTACCTTAGCTTTATTTGCGAACCCCCTACCCTATTCCCGCCAGCGAGAGTTTATGAATAAGCTTATGACCATTAGGAAACCTTATAAACATGGCGCTATCTGACGCAAGACAATGTAATGCAAAGGCAAAATCGACCGCTAAAAGGTGTCGGTTGCCTGCAATAAAAGGCTCAGAGAAATGCCGCTTACATGGTGGTAAGACCCCCAAAGGTGAGGCATCCCCACATTTCAAGCACGGGAAGTTTTCTAATTATATGCCTACTCGGTTACTCAAAATTTATGAAGCTGTGCAGACTGATGAGGAAATGAATATCCTTAGCCGCAATATTCGTTTGCGCGAAACATTCTTGCGCGAAAAATTGGCTATGATTGACGATGCGCCCGATAGTGCGGAAACGTGGCAATCTCTCAGACAATCAGTTGATGATTTGACCACCCATTTTGAAAATCAAGACTATGGTAAATGTCATGTTGAACTCATGAGGTTACATCGCTTGATTGACGAAAAGGAAGCTTATCATAAGGCCGTGAACGAACTCCGCTCCGAAATGGCAGAGCAACGCAAAGATAAACAAGCGATTGCGACAATTGAATTTAAAGGGGAAAGCGCTATTCCCATCAAAGAACTTTTAACCCTGATGGGTGGGGTATTGCATGTTATTCAAACAGTCGTTACCGATAAGAGACAGCGCGAGCAGATAGCAGATGGCATTGATAAAATACTCATCGGAACTACAAGCCCTATCCCATCTGACAAGTAGTCTGCGCCAAAATGATAGCGACGAGCCTGTTTTTAGCTGGCAGCCCTTCCCAGATAGCCCACAAGAATTAGCCTATTATTGTACAGCCGATGTCATTGGTTATGGCGGTGCAGCAGGTGGCGGTAAAACTGATTTATTACTTGGTAAAGCCTTTACGCAATTCAAGCGGGCGGTGATTTATCGCCTGAATAATCCTGATTTACAGGACATTATAGAGCGTGGGGATGCAATCTTAGATGGTTATGCCTCATTTGTACGCGGTGAAAAGCGCCGATGGGAGTTTCCAGGTGGTGGTTTTTGCATGGCAACATCGGCGGAGCGCATCAAAGATTTACGTAAATATAGAGGTCGCCCCCGTGATTTTATCGGGTTTGACGAAGCCAGCGAATTTAATGGGCTACTTGTTAGAACCCTGATGGGATGGTTACGGACAGATGACCCGAACCAAAACACCCAAGTCATGATGACGTTCAATCCCCCTGATGAAAGTGGGGAGTGGCTTATTGAATATTTTGGGGCATGGTTAGACCCTGACCATCAGAACCCGGCCCATGATGGTGAAATTCGCTACTATATACGACTCAATGATAAAGATGTTGAAGTGGATAGTAGTGACCTTATAGAAATTGATGGCATAGAATATAAACCTCAATCGCGCACCTTCTTTCATGCAAAACTAGAAGACAATCCTGTTTTATTACGGACTAACTATGGCGACCAGCTAAATATGTTGCCCGAACCTTTGCGCTCTCAATTGCGCTATGGGGATATGTCAATAGGTCGTAAAGATGACGATTGGCAAGTTATTCCTACGGAGTGGATACTATTAGCTGAACAGCGATATAGAGATGTCGGCAAGCCCGATTTAGCCCTACGTGCGCTTGGTGCAGACCCCAAGCGTGGTGGTGCTGACGAGTTCGGGATAGCCAAATTATATGGTGATTATTTTGAGGTAGAAGGTCATTCAGGCTCTTATGATGGCGATAGCGGCGCTGAATTGATTGTCCAAGCGATGGGGACAGAAGATGCACCGATTTATATTGACCCGCTTGGTATTGGGTCAAGTGTCTATGATGTTCTCAAAAAGACACATGATGTTACCCCTATGAATGCGGGGGCAAGCGCAGGTAAAGACACCGACAAATCAGGGAAATACCAATTTGCAAATCAGAGGTCTTTATGGTGGTGGCGCTTTCGGGAAGCTTTAGACCCGAATAGTGGCTATGAAATCGCCTTGCCCCCACTTCGGAAATTACGGCAAGATTTACGCGCTCCACGTTACAAGCGACAAGGTGGCAAAATTATGGTTGAAACCAAAGTGAAAATCAAAGAGCGCACGGGCCGTTCAACGGATTATGCCGATCCTGTTATTCAAGCATGGCACGGGGTATCTGCCCCTAAAACAACCTACTCTATTACAACCTTTTAGGTAGACAATGCAACCAGTAAAACGCTTAGAAAAATACAGCGTCCAAGAATTTGAAGATAAAAATAGTCTCGGCTATAGCACGATCTGGTCGTGGGATTATGATGTTCAAACGGGCACTATTCTCCCTGAATGGGGATTGCATAGCCGGGACCGTGTCTTACGTGAGCTTTACCGTAACCACTATAACTGGATTGGGCAAGCTGCCGTTGCCGCCCTAACACGGAAAATTAAGCAAGTCCCATATTCCATCCAAGCAGGGCGTAATAATGCCTCTTATTATCAAGAGATATTTAATAAAGCACAATTCAATCGCGGATGGGGGGACTTCTTAAGCCGTTTTTTACTGGACTTCTTGACCTGTGATTATGGTGGCTACTTTGAACTAATTGGTCGAGGGAAAGCCGACTCCCCTATCAAGGGGCGCGTGATGGGTATTTCAGCGCTAGATAGCTTGCGTTGTATCCCAACAGGCAATAATGAATATCCCGTCATTTATTATTCTAAGATTACAGGACAATTGCACCGCTTACACGAAAGCCGCGTTGTTAGGCTAGTGGATATGCCCGATGGTGACGAAAGCCGCCATTTAGCAGGCTTATGTGCGATGTCACGAGCCGCCGCTATGGTAGAGCAGCAAATTCCATTGCAAAAATATGTTGCTGAGTCGATGGATGAAAAGCCTCCGATTGGGATTTTCTATAACAACGCGGGTATGACTGAAGAGCAATGGGAAAATGCGGTGCGTAGCTGGAAAATGCAACGTGATAGAGGACAAGCGGGGATTATCGCTTTACAGGGCGATTCGCAAAATCAAAACAGTGGGCAATTTTTGCGCTTTGCGGATGCCCCTGAAGGCTTTGATTATAATGTCTATATTGAGATTGCGGTGAATGCGTTTGCCGCCGCCTTCGGAATTGATAGACAAGATATTTGGCCTTTAACGGGCAAGATGGCAGGCACAGCAACTCAGAGTGAAGTCTTGTTTGAAAAAGCGCGTGGCATGGCTTTTGGGGATATTTTATCAACGATTGAACGCGCCCTCAATAACTTTGTTTTACCCAAAGATGTTGAGTTTAGTTTTGAATATAAAGACGAAGAAAAAGATAAGCAGGTTGCTGAAAAAGATACTATTATTCTAGGGAATGCTTTAGAACTGAGTAACTTGGGCATTCCTAAAGAGCAGGTGGTCAGGTATCTAGCGAATAATAGCGAACAATTCAATGATATTTTAACCGATGATAAAGGTGAAATTATTGAATTGCCCGACGATGATATGAAGCCCGATCCTATCCCCCCACAATTGATACAAGTTGAGACACCGCAATTACCAGGCGGGCAAGATCCCGAACAGGTACAAGTCGGTGATAATACCGAAGAAACCGAAGCGGATGATCCTAAGCGCGATAATAAAGATATAGGGTTAAAAAAAAGAGAACAGCCCCGCGATAGCTTAGGCCGCTTTGGTAGTGGTGGCGGTGGTGGTGGGTCAAGTGGCGGTGGTTCTGAAAGTGATAGCGGTGGTGGTAGTAGTAGTTCACGTAAGCCCAAAAAGGGCAAGCCATCATGGGCAAAAGACCCGAAGCGCAACGCCAAAGTAGACAAGGATGGCTATCTGGACTTAGGGAATATTGATCACAATCAGAATGTGAATAATTATACGGGGCGTGATAATGCCTCTGCAATAAGCTCCAAGCATGTTAGTAATCTTGGGCCAAAACATAAAGAGGCAGTTCAAACTTATGCAGGCGAGGATTATCAAGACATTAACGGCGGTTTACGTGGACAGAGTGAGTTATCAGAACATCACCAGAATACAATTGATAACATAGATGCCGCAATGGAGAAAAACCGCCTTGAGAGAAAACGTGTTCTTTATCGCAGTATGGTCGCAAGCCCTGAATTAAGAGAACAATTGAAACCGGGTGCTGAATTTAGCGACCCGGCTTATACATCTGCGTCTTTTGACCAATATAATAACAATCGCTTTGGAGCAGCCGCAAAAGATGATATTGATTTTCGGATTAAGGCTAATGAGGGGCAAAAGGGAATAGCCGCATCTGAACTCAGTAATTATCCAGAGGAAGCAGAGTTTATCTTGCCACGCGGTACGAAATATAGAATTACAGATGTACATATTGACCCGGACAACGGGCGTACCTATGTTGATGCCGAGATTGTGAGCGATAGCTAATGGGTAGACGCAGAGAGAGATACCAATGGACAGGGAGCGGTATTGTTTTTGAGGACACAAAGTCCATTCCACCACATGCCGATTACAAAGAGTTAGACAAAACCCGCGCTGCCTTCATGAAACAATTCAATGCCACGCTTGAAGAGTTACGCGCTGGCAATTTGAACCGTCGCCGTGCAGGGATTATTTTACGGGGGATGCTCAACACCTATGGTAATCGCGCCTTTCGTGATGGCTTAGAATATGGTGGGGTGGATGTTGATGACGCTGATAGTAATGATGAACGGACCATCCAACGATTATTAGCAGAACAATCTCCTTATGTATCAAAATTTACTAACGAAATTGTGAATGGTGATGGTATCACCGATCCCCAAGCAAAGCAAAAGGCGATAATGTGGTTTAACAAGTCAATTGACCCATTTTATCAAGCGGGATTAATGAGTGCGGATGCGAACGGAATGTATACATGGCGGCTTGGCAATACCGATCATTGTAGTACATGTTCATCAATGGCAGGTCAACGTCATCGCCTTAAATATTATCTTAATAGTGGCATCTACCCCAGAAGTCCCCGTTTAGAATGCGGGGGTTTTAACTGCCAATGCAGTTTATTGAAAGATGACAGTCTGCGTAATCGGTAGTTTATCCGTTCAGCAAATCCAAGAGGATAACATGAATTTAAAAAACACATCTCTTTTAGAGGTTTTCAAAACTGGCTTAAGTGCGCTATTGCAACAAGATAAACAACAGCAAAGCGCCTTCAAAGTCATTGGTAATCATTGGGTCGCACGGTACAGTAACGCCTTCAAAGACCGTGAACATGAATTTTTCCCGCGTAAAGCAATAGATGCCTATATCGAAAGAACGGACAAGGGATTAACGCCCTTGCCCGAATTATGGATATGGCATATTCCTAAAGCCATCGGGAAAGCAAAGGTAATCGCCCGTGTGGGTAATTTTGTAATTGCTGCAGGGGAGTTTAGCAAAGATAAGTTTGGTCAGGCAGCGAAACAATGGCTCTCTGACAATAAAGCAAAAAATAGTCATGGTTTTGTTTTTCCAGAAGAAACCTTCAAGGACAATAGCTATCATGACTTCAACACGTTTGAGATTAGCATCCTTCCATTTAGCAAGGGTGTGGAAGCCAACGCATATACCAATATAGAGGTAAAAGACATGAGTACAATTAGTGCAGAAAAACGCGCTTTTCTTGAGGACTTATTTGGCAAAGATGCCGCAGCAGAATTTATTGCGGACACCGAAAAAGCCGATAAAGCGATACAAGAATTGGGTGTTGAGTTCAAAGACTTCACCGACCTAAAAGCCGAGAACGGCGATATGGGAGATGAAGAAGAGGATGAAGATGAAAAAATGGGCAATAAAAAACCCTATGACAAGAAAACAGCAACCTTGATTGGCGATGTTCTGAAAGATAATGCTGAACTTGCACAAGGTCAGTTGAAATTACTCAAGGCGGTCAAGGCGCAACAGAAACAAATCGAAGCGCAACAAAAAGAACTGGCAAGCCTTCGTAAAGACCTTGATATGCCAGCCACACAAGCAAGCCATGCTACGTCAACAGTAATTGATGAAAAAATGCTCGAAGACGATGAATTTTTGGGCAAGCTGGCAAAATCGCTACAAGAAAAGCAAGCAAAAGACCACGATCCTGTTATGGATTTTTGGTCTGACGCAGTAGAGGAGAGCTAGACAATGACCCAATTAATTAAATATAAAGGGCAAGAATTTAGCCCTGAAACGTTCCAGAAAATGCTTGACGCAGGTCTCATTAGCAATGAGAAAGCAACAGGTCAGAAAAATGACTTATTGCAATCTGCCTATGGCCAGGCTCCACATGGTTGGCAACAAAGCGCCCCCGCAAGTGGTGGTTTGTTCAGTCGGCCCACTGTTGACCCTCAGATTTATTCAACCGTTGTTGGGCTTGTCGGCCTAACTGATGAATTGTTCTCTGGTGTGAATGATCTTGAGAACCCTGAGTATGAACTTTTAACAGGAGTTGCCGCAGCAACGGGTACAAACCCAACAGATTTTACAGGCACACCACCCGTACCGGGCGATGTTAAAGTTGCTACACATCGTACTGAATTTGGCAAGTTCTATATGGGAACTGAGAAACTCCAAATTCCCATGATGGGCGGGCGCACCAATCGCGGTGATTATGATCGCGTATTGATGAACAATATCTACCTGATGTCTCGTTTGTTGCCGAATATTCCATCGAATATCAATACTGAAGCCGGGTTGCAAATGCTATCATTTGCGGTACATTTCATCCGCACAGTTGAACGAGTAGTATTCAATGGTAATGCTAATACAGCCAATACGGACACCGCAACAGGTTTCATTAAAGAATTTGATGGTTTTGATCGTCTGATTAAAACGGGCTATACCGACCTTGCAACAGGAAATGCCGTTGTTGCGTTAGATAGTCAGGTTATCGATTTCGGGTCAACTGATGTAACCACCAGCGCGGGCGGGGATAAGGTAGTACAAATCCTTGCCGAACTTTGGAATTTCTTCGAGAACCTATGCGATGATAGCGGGATGCTTATGCCAGATTATCGCTTGGTTATGCGCCGTGATTTGTTCTATGCGATTACGGAAAATTATCCACGATCCTATCTGACCATTGCTAACAATGTAACAACCGATAGCAATGGGGAACGGGTCACAGTGGATAGTGAACGTATGACGATGTTCCGTGATGAAATGCGTAACGGGAAGTATCTATGGATTATGGGCAACCGTGTTCCAGTTCGTGTTACCAATGCCATCCCGAAAGTATCAACCTCATTTGGATTTAAAGCCCCAATTTACATTTTCCCATTATCAGCAGGTGGGCGACGTACAACCTACATGGAAGCGTTTAACATCAATAATGATAGCGTGCGCGAATGGATGGGATTATCCAACTCGACAATCACGGTTACACAAGATGGTCTGTGGGCTTTAGGTGCAGGGCAAAAAGGGCTTGGCTCAGAAAAATACTTCGGTATGCGCCCACGCCTCGTGGTTCGCACCCCGCATCTATGCGGCCTCATTAATAATGTTGGCTACAAATTTGCTCAACAACTGTACCCACGTGATGCTTATCCAGCAGAAGCATACTATAAAGACGGTGGTCGTACTGTTAGCACCGCTTACTATACAAGCTAGGCTAGTTGTCTGGATTGTATTCTATGAATTTAGCAACGGTTGTAATTCCCATCTCCCCGCAACATTGGGAGATGGGTTTATACAATGACGCTGTGCAGTCGGTGCAAGCGCAATCCATACCGACTGACTATATATTGGTACACGATAAAGACCAGCGCGGTGCAGGATGGGCGCGTAATTATGGCACGGCTCAAGTAAAGACCTCTTTCGTCATATACCTTGATGCCGATGACATTCTACATCCCGATTTTGTGAAGCGCACGATTGCTCATTATCAATCAGGGTCTTTTGTGTATACCGATTGGATACTTGGGGGTCAAGAACGATTTGCACCCCCTACCCTATCTCCCTTTGAGCAAGGTCAGCAACATATCATTACAACCTTACTCCCTGTTGCCGCATGGCTATCTAGTGGCGGGTTTGATGAAACATTACCTGCTTTAGAGGATGAGGATTTTTATCGCAAGCTTGCGGCTTATGGGTGGTGTGGTATCAAATGCGCTGGGGAGCTTGTGACTTATCGAAGGCGAAAAGGGTTCTCGAAAGTGAATCGCGATGCCAACGATCAAGATATTGTGGATAAGGCGATTAAGCCCTTACATGCACTTTTTGAAAAACGGTATGGAAAGTTTGCTATGCTCTATAATTGCGGAAAGCAGCAAAAAGAGATTAAAGTTTTGAATGCCCGTGAAAATAATGATGTCCTATGTGAAACATTGTATAGCCCCTGCAAGCAAATTGGGGCAAGTACACGGCGCGTATATCCCCGCGCTGGACATGGTGAACCATTATGGGTTGATATTGAGGATGCAAATGCACGTCCTGATTTATTTCGACGGATTGCTGCTAACCCACAGAAGATAGCCCCTGCAACAGAGCGTATTATGGAATTATATAAACGGGCTTTAAAACAAGAAAGCAAGCCAATCGTGTCCACTGTCAAGAGCAACGGCAAATTGCCTGAATATAGCAATATGCCGATGACCGAACTCTGGAAGGTGATTAAAGAGCGCGATTTAGACCCCACGCCAACAGGCAAGCGAAATCGCTATAAGAAAGTGGATTTACTGAAAGTCTTATCTTAATCATATATGTCTGTGTTAAGATATTATATATATATCGGTATCCATAAGGCTAAAAATGAAACTCTATTTTGCGATGTGTCCAGAATTAAGCTCCTTTCCTATATATTACTCTGAAGACATGGGTGTTGTGAAAAGTATTATAAAGGATATAGCTTTTAAAATTGACCCTAATGCACAAGATAGAAGAAAAACTGGGTCGGCTTACTGGCGCGCAGATGATGAGGATTTTGTGCTTGCTTTTATTTATATAACACTTGACCCATCCTCTCCCGATGATCTTTTAGAATATGCTTTAAGAAGGATGCTATGAAGCAAAAGCGCATTTATTTTAAACAGGAATATCCACAAGGGACACGGGTTTTTTCAGTAATTGCAGACTTTAGATATAGAGTTCCCTCTGGGCAAATCATAAGCCGTAAAGAATTTAAACGACTGAAAGCCGAAGCGGAAAAGCAAAAGAAATGATATGGTTCATAGCCTTGCTTTTATATCCCATTCTTTGGTTTGTGATATGGTTCACAATCATCTATAGCATTGTCGCCCTAGTGAAATGGTTGCAATATGGTCAACGTTAACGATTACGGTTTAGATTTTCATGAAGGCAGTTTTGTCTATTGCATTCAGAGGATCGCTTCGCAATTGGCATTAGACCCTCAACAGTTATTGAATATATCGACAGAAGCGCGATATATTAGTAAGCAACGGTTTCCCGGTGGTTCAGGCAGTGAAGATGAACGCCGTATTTTATATGCTCTTGTAAGGACATTACGCCCTCAGTCGGTGCTTGAATGCGGTGTCTCATGGGGTGGAAGTAGTACCGCCATTCTTGGCGCAATTGACAGCAATAAGCATGGGCGTTTATGGTCAGTTGATTTTAGGAAAACATGCTCTAATCAAGGCCATGAGACAGGCAATAATATTCCAAATCAATATCGTAAACATTGGAAACTCACAATTGACGATGCGGTTAAGTATCTTAATCAATTCGACAGACCCATTGATTTTCTATTTGAAGATACCTATCACACCTATGAGTTAACGAAGTCCATTTATGATGCCGCATTACCAAAACTCAAAAAGGGCGCGGTGATTATTTCTCATGATGCCGTAATCTACGGACATCGTATCTTGCAAGCATTTGTTGATATTGGTATTAAGCCGACAATTTATAAAACCGATGATTCGGGATGCGGGATGGCAATATGGCAAAAGCAGTAACCGTTTGCATTATCGGGCGTGGTAAGTCAGGGACGCGCATCCCCGCGCAATTAATTCTTACAGGGGATGGCTACATCGGGCGCGTGATAAATGCCAGTTTAGACAAGTCTCCATTTTATAAAATCTATGAGGCGGCGCGGCTAGTAGGTGAACACGTTGATTATTTAGGTAATTATCAATGGGATTTTAGCAAGCTCCACACCATGTCTATGCCTGCACAATTTAAAGCATTGATAGATGGCTATCTCAAGGACATTGTGAGAGAACCAAAGAGGTCACTGAAGGGATGGAAACTTCCTGAAACCATTTTAATCTATCCTCTATTAGTACGCTATATGCCCGATATTCATTATTTATTCTGGCATCGAAATCCTTATGATGTGATATTGCGACATCACAATACACAACATCTTGAGAAATATAATATTGAAATGCCCGCTCTAAATGGCTTAACTCAACGGGAAAAAGACTTAGAAAAACGGGCGATTTCATGGTTGTATCAGTGGGAAATTGTCCAACAAACCCCGCAACCAAAACATTTTTTATCTGTATCTTATGATGATTTCATTAAAAACCCTGAACAAGAAATTGAACGAATTGAGGGATTTCTCGACAGGCCGCTAGGTCGGATTGTAGTACGCCAGTCAGAGCCGAAACCAATCTACCCGCGCCTGTCGTTTCCATTCTTAGATCATGCGTATCCTCAAAAGAATTTGGTTTGAACTCAAACTACAATATAAAATCATAATTGGAGAATTGCCTGAATGAGTTTCCGTAATAAGCCCCGTTTTATTATCAAGCGGCCTATGGATGATAATTTCTATCAATGGTTGCGTAATCATTATGATGACCCACATTTGGAACGTAATATCCAACTCTTGAAAATGCGTAATGAAGGTCATGATTATTATGCTATCGCCCATCGCTTTGAGCTTGCACCGCATTGGTGTGGGGTTATTTACAAACGATATAGCACAATATTTGATACACTCTACAAGGTACTTGCATGAATAAACCACTGATTACGGTTGTTTGTGGAACATATAATCGACTGAATACATTGCAACGCATGATTAGAAGTGTACGCTATACCATCCCGCGTGATGTATCATTTGATTTTGTAATTGCGGATAATGCTAGTGAAGATGGGACATGGGAGTGGTTGCAGACACAAGAGGACATCACCCCGCTACAAATGGGCGCACCTGTTGGAGCAATTAAAGCCTTTACTGAGGCCGCGAAACAAGCACAAGGTCAATATGTACTTATTGCAACGGATGATATTCATTTCCCCCCACTGGCGATTATGACAGCATTCGGGCATTTAGATACTACCCCTCATTGCGGGGCAGTCTCATTTATGCACAATAAAAACCGTGATTATTTTGCGGGAGCATTTGTGCATGTCACTTATCCTGATGGGCATGATTATACACGTCCCTACACGCAGATTAGTTTAGTACGCCGTGCAATAGGAAATAAAGTCGGTTGGTGGGGTGGCGACGATCCGATTATGGGCAAGGGCTTTACTTATGGTGGCGACAATTATTTAGGGGCCGGTATATGGGAACTCGGCTATACTGTCGATAATGTGCGGGGCGCGATTGAAATTGAGGAAGTAATACAAGACGAGCCGCGTTCCTTAAATGAGGCAGCACATCAAAGGGACAGTCAACTTTATTGGCAATGTTATCCTACAATCAGTTATCCCGGTAAGCCCGATAACCTGCCTGACCATGAACAATTGCGCGTTCTTTTATTATTACATTATAACCCGACCCATCCCCACCATAAAACCCAAAAACAGTGGTTGCGAAAAGGCTTTAGTAAGTTTGGTGTTGTCTATGATTATGATTATGCAGGACGTAATCGCGCTGGCGTGAATATCAATGATGAGTTAGGCCGGGTCTGTGATGGCTTCAAGCCCCACATTATTTTTAGTCAAGTGCATAAACCTTCACATGGCTTCACACCTGATACAGCCCAAACTTTGAGACTGCATAGTCCAGACGCAACCATGATTAACTGGAATGGCGATGTTTATCTCAGTAATGTCCAAGATACACAAACAAGAGATATGCTTAATTATTATAATATGCTGTTATTCAGTAATGCCTATCTAGCAGATTATTTAGGGGATATGGGTTATTGTGCGGGCTACCTTCCTGAAGGATTTGAACCATTTAAAGATATTGATAAGAACATGCCGTCTTGTGATGTTTTATTTACAGGCTCAGGCTATAGCCAATGGCGATTGGGGTTAATGCGCTTTGTACAAGAGCTCCCCTATTCATCTGCGATATGGGGGAGCGCAAAAGAGATTGAAACAAAAGGCAATACCATGTGGGATTGGAAGCGCACACGCGGGCTATATCACAATGCCAAGATTGTCATCTCTGACCAGCAATTCCGGGATGCGCGGGGTTATGTGAGTAAGCGCATGTGGGAGATTATGGCAAGCGGTGGTGGGGTTGTATTCCAGCAGTATAGCCACGATTTAGATAGACTTACCGGGCTAGAAGCGGGTAAACATTATGTGGTCTGGCGAAATCTTACAGACTTACGTAATCGCATCGATGAGTATCTGGCAAAACCCAATCAACTCAAGTTGATTGCAAAAGCAGCCTATGACTATGTATGGTCAGACCATAATCCACAAAATCGAGTAGAAACCATATTCGACTATATCTCGAAATTATGACCAACTTTATTCAATCCCGACTCATTACAAAAGCCGACCCTGTACAAGATGACATTGAAAATCTGAAAGATGCGCCGTCGATTATTCAGGCGGCTGGACAGTCTGTTCATAACCGTATCGGGGACGAATATCTATCTGAATTGAGAACCTACCCTTCTAAGGCTAAACTTCCTTTTGATTTTGCTTCTGAGAAATCAAAGAATTGGTATTTTGCAGCTATCAATGGGAAAATTCCCGGTGTGGTTATTCCTACCGATGGCAAGCGTTATCGCAGAACGGGCGGCTTTGCAGATAGTATTTATTTTGAGGGACGAGATTTTGATAATGGTTTTGAATTTGCAGCAGGCTCAACATGGGACAAGGCCGAATATGTCGCCGGGCGCAATCAGCAAGTACCGGGTCATAGTAATACAGGCTGGCCTAAATTAGCCAATATGATAGACCGTCAGTTTGAAACATTAGACGAAGAAATGCAAACAGAACTCAAAGACGAATATATCATCCAACGGGACAAGAGGAATAATCAATGACTTGGGAAGCCTATCCGAATGAGTGGCTCACAACCCTGACACAATTAAAAAATCATATGGTCGGATCGGGCAATGTCACCACATGGAACGATACAACTTTAACATGGTGCATTGAACAAGCCAGTGCGGGTATTATTCGCAATTTACAACGCTTGCCCCTACCCTATACTGCAACACTCAAAATAGATTATTCAAAACGTTATATTGATAGAAATTCAATGGTGATTAATCTATTTAAAGACACAGAATTATTAGCAGTTACCAGTATCACGAATGGCGACAATAGTTCTGTAGCGGCCTCAAAATATTATCTTGAACCAGCGAATAGCTACCCCAAACATCGGATTGCTATGAAAGAGAGTAGCGGTCTGCGCTGGCGCGAAAATACCAGCAATAATGAATGGCGACAGGCGATTACGATTGTAGGTATTTTTGGCTATGTGCCTCATTATAGCAACGCATGGCCTGATAGTGGCGCAGATATTAACGAGGGCGGGCAATTATCAGCAAGCGATACCACGCTCACTGTTACCGATGGCACAGTATTTTCAGTCGGAGATTATATCAAGATAGACAATGAAATATTATTCATTAGTGCGATTAGTACGAATGATTTGACCGTCAAACGCGGGAAACTTGGCACGAGCGCCGCGACTCATGAAGATAGCACCGATATTTATATCTTTGAACAAAAGCATGACTTAGAACTTTCGGCAACCGAATGGGCGGCCTATCTCTATAAGACCAAAGATAAAATAGGCGATGAAATTATTACCTTTGCCAATGGAGTACAAGCCCCACGTGGTTTATCCCCGATGGTAGTAAGTGCGGTTGGTAAAAATCGCAAAGTGACATTTGGGGGCTTTAGTGAGTATTAAGCAGGTCTTAGACCGAATGTACACGATTAATTCTCAGTATATTGGCACGCCTGTCAATAGCATATCAACGATTACAGTAAATAGCGTGGCTGTTACCATTAATGCCAGTCGCTATTATCCTAGAGAACGGCATGAAAGTATTTTACCTTTGATTGCCATTACACCCGGAAGCGCTACTTATCAATATCGCTATGGTCACGGTGAAAGTATTGACACCACCGACACCCCTAGCGTCCAACTCTTTGTTTTTGTTCATAATTTCTTTGCTGGTTCTGGCCCAGAAGATGCTCAGGCGATTGCCGAAGAATTGATTGAACAAATTAAAAATACCTATATTGCACGTCCCCGATTAGAAACCGAAGCGGGGGGAAATCCACTGTCGGTACTCACAAAAGAAATTACCTTTCGACAGCGTACCGATTTTGAATCTGATAATCAAGGGAATTTGGTTGTGACCTTCACAATTGATGTCCCCTTTGAAACCACAATAGCGAGGATTATATAACATGGCTTTAAAAATCAATATCAACGATTTCATTGCCGCAGGCTTTGAGTCTGGACAGATCGGCTTTAAAGATAGTAATGGCGAAATGGCGGGGATAACGGGGTCACTCTCTAATGGCTCTGTTGCCGCGATGCACACATGGGCGGGCGTAAAAACAGCCAACGTACAAGTGCCAGATGACACGGTTGTCCCGGTAACGGGCGATAATACGGTACTAGGCACGTTCACCTTTCCGAGTAATGCGGCGCGCTCTTTTGAGTTTACCGTAGGTCAATTAGATTTAGATATTGTCAATAAATCACAAGGCACAAATATCTATACAATGGCATCGTACTATGACACCGTTTTAGGTGATGTATTAGATCGTGATTACGCAGATGCTATTGTTTGGTTACGTGCGGACGCAAAAATCAAAGATAGCGGTAAAGAGGGGTCAGGGTTTTTTAATCTAGTATTCCCGAATGCACAGATTACATGGTTGGGAACATCCTTAACAGAGCAAGCCGAAATGACACAAAATTTTCGTTTGACCATTAATCCCTTTACTCGCGATTTGGTAGGGCGCAGCCTTGAAGCAAATGGCTATGGCAAAACAGAAGCTCATTTCCTATTTTGGGCAAGTGAACGTCGTATGACACTGAATACCTATAAGCATGACGGTGCGGGGTCAACGTTCCTACTATCTCGTGTTCCCTATACCGATACCAATAGCAAAATTCGTGCAGGGATTTTCCGCACTAATCCAAGCGGTGCGAATGGGGTAGAAGTCACAACCAGTGCCTCAATTGTGGCAGCAACAAAGACCGTTACCATTAGTAGCATTTCCCCGCTTGGAAGTGGTCATTATCTCAATACAATCTTTGAATATTAAGGACAAAAAGCAATGGTGTTAAGAACACAAGACATTCGATGGGGCGAGTTATGCGTCACTGTGAAAGAACCAAGTGCAATGGATATTTTTGAAGAGCCGAATATCTGGCGCAAAATAGCTGATATAACATGGGGTAAAGAAGTGGATTATGAAAATCTTGATTTAATTCAGGACATTTTCTTAGTATCCATTACCCGCACAGTATCGGCAAGCTTTGAATGGCCTGATAGGAACGCAAAGGCAAAAGAGTATAAAGCTGCGTTCGAGCTTTTCAAAACATTGCCCGGCGGTTTTGTGCGCGCTTGGGTGGAAGCCCGTCGCGATTTAGAGCAGCCCCCTGTTGGTGATCCTGACTTAGCACCCCCTGACACATTAGATGAAGACCAAAAAAAAGTAACCGAGTAGCCCGTAAACGAGCGACATTTCGTAAACATGTTGATGCCGTGATGCGTAATCTTGTGAGCCGTAATGAGGATGATTATACACAAGATAAGCGCTCACGGCTCAAAAAAGCCTTACGAGATTGGTCTGTCTATGGCGATTATGAAGCCTTTAGTGCATGGCTAGAATATTATCACCATAGTACCTTGCCCTTTGCGGGCGGGTGGTTAGACCAACCGAAATGGATACGCGATGCTTTCTCTACTTTGAATATGGTCTATAACCTACATCATTATGAAAAAGATATACCTGAATTGCCCACCATACCTTCTAGCCCATTTTTTAGCGATTAACGATGCCTGAAATCATTGAACAGATTATCCGTTATGAAGCCGAAACGGGTGATGCAGAGAAAAAACTTAAGAAGCTTAAAGGCACGCAAAGCGATCTTGTAAAAGCGTTTGCAGAGCTTAAGCGCGATAAGTCATTGGATGAATTGCGCGATAATGCGCTGGCAGCCGCCCGCCAAACAGGTGATTTGGTTGATGCCGCGAAACAACTAGGCCGTGAATTGCGGGCTGTTGGAGCGACTGAGGATGAAATTAGTCGCGTCACCAAAGAGTTTTCTCAGATGGCAGCACAGGCCGAGAAAGCAGCGCAGGCGGCGCGGGGGATTGCGCCAGCGAAGGGCAATTTTGATACAGTTAGCGAAAATGTATCGCTGGCGGGGGATGCTGAAAGTTCTATTCGAGCGATTAGTGGTGCAATTGGTACATTGGGTGGCGAGGTTGGCGCACAGATTGAACAGCTAACCAACGTGGGGGCAGAGTTCCTAGCCGTCACCGAAGCCGCGCCCCGCTTAGTAGCTTCCTTATCAGGATTACCACAAACAATATCCGCAGCCGCCAGCGCGCTTGGTCCGGCGGGATTATTGGTTGCAGGTGTAGCAGCAGGGGCCGCCGCTTTAGTTGCGCTCTATAAAAATAGTATCAAAGAGCAAGAAAAAGCCCTTCAAGCCTTTGCCCAAGCGAGTGCTGAATTTGTTGATTTTGTGGCGGGCGGGGGTACAACTAAAGAGGCTGTTGCCTCACAAGAAGAAAACCTACGCCGTATTGAAATTATTGAAAAAGAAAAGCTTCGTTTAGAAACGGAGTATGCAGAGCGCCGTTTTAATATTCTTGATCGCTTTCTGAATGATGGCGAGGAAGCTCTTGCCAATCAGGTTAAAGAATTTGATAACGAAATCCGAGACCTGACTGCTGCTAATGATCGTTATCAAGAGGCGATAGAAGATAATGAACTGGCAACCAATGACGCGGCAAGCGCACAAGAAGAAGCCTCTAAAGAAATAAAATCCGCTTCACAAGCTTTTGATAGCGCAACCTCAAAATATAAAAGCTCTGCTAGTAGTCAAAAATCGGCAATGGAAAGCGCTTCTAGTGCATTGGACAATCTAGGCAATACAGCCACTAGTGCCGCAAGTCGATTTGATAGTGCTGCAAGTTCATTCAATAGCGCACGCCCCGCACGGCAACTATCAGGTGATGCCAGTGGCGAAACACTAGGATTGAATGATAGTTATACCTTCAGTTTTGGGACACGTAAGCGTAGGAAGTCATCTAGCAGTAGTCCCTCTACCAGCACCGCCGCAAAAGATCAGGACAATGCTTATCAAGATTATTTAGAAAGGCAACGGCAATTTCAAAAAGATCAACAGAGCGCCTTGCTTGACCATGAGCGGGCGGTTGAGGATATACGCCGTGATGCTCGAGATAGTCGTGAAGATAGCGTTAGGCAGCGTGATTTTGCAGGGGCGGCCCAATCTATCCGTGACGAAGACCGCGCTATCCGTGACCAGAAAATAAATACCCAACGGCGATTGGATGATTTAGCGACAGCGCAACAACAAGAATTAAGTATCCATCGTGCAGGGCAAGCGGCGATATTGAACCAAACCCAAAGCTTCTTTAATCAATTATCTGGACAATTCCAACAGGGCTTCCAGACCATTCAGTCTAAAAATCTTGAGTATGTACTAGGTTAATCATGACACGATTTAATAGCATACAGGTCGCCGCGAATTTTGACCAAAGTTTAAGCGATAGTGACAATATAGAAGGCTTTACTCCGAATATAGGTAGCCCCAAAACAATCCATATTCATGGGATTGGCGATCTCTATTGTTACCTAGATGCGTTTCCAGAGTACAGTGAGGGGCAATCCCGGCTTGATTTTTCTACGGCGCAATCTTTCGCGGGCTTCCAGATGGTCGCCTATAATCAAGCGCGAATGCACCGCGACACCTTGGCATGGCTAAAAACAAATTATCGTGGAGCAGTGTCTGTTAATCTAACTTTAGATGGCACAACTTATTCGGATTGGAATGCTTATTTACGTTTTGAAACAAGCGATAAAGTTGAGGGAATGCACTGGTTTATTGATGTAAAATGGATATTCCAACTCATAGAGGAAATTGCTTAGATGGCTTTACAGTCTGCTATTAGTGGTGCGAACCTCACCGCTATTCGTTCCGATAATAATTATCGGGTACTACAATTCTTATGTACTGTGCCAAATGATGTTGTTGTGCAATTTCAACCAAGCGCAGATTTAGATAATACATTTGCAGAAATCACAGTCGGAACAGTGGCAAGTGGTAGCATGTCAAATATCAAGGCAGGTCAGTTGGTTATTTTCTCAACAGGCACAGACTATCAGGCCACCGAAACATTTAGAACCCGTGTTCGTAAAGTATCAGGTACAACGGTTCTTTATGTGGGCGAAAATAGCCAAGACTTAAACGCCGTTGATTATGTCACAGTTATTGATACTTATGAGGTCGTAGAAAAACTTCGTAAATCTCAGACTTTGCTTGATTATGATCTTACTTTCCGTAAGCTCTTGCCGATTGAGACCGCCTTAGCAAGTGCGGTTGTTTTGAGCAATGATATAGTAGCCTATACCCCTACAGCATCCCCTATCGTTATGGATGCCGATGCCAGTTCAATCAGTACCCATGCTTGGGAAAGCTCCAATAGTAATGATAGCCTTGATAGCGGGGGGACAACGGCAAGCCCTAGTTTTACATTAGAGGCGGGGGCGTTTCGTTGGATACGCTATACTTTCACCGATGATCTTGGGCAATCGAATTATAGAGTAATTCCTGTTTGGACTGTGCCTAAAGATTATAGTAGTACGGTTCAATTAGGGTTTGGCTCTGAAAATGGGGATTTTGCAAATATCTCATTTGATAATGAGCTAGGGTGGACAGTTGCTATCACGGCATTTAGTGGTATCACCAGCTTGCTAAATAATACATTTGTTGTCATTGCTTCTGATGAGTGGTATAACAATAGTCGCCAGTCTATCCGAAGCAATATTAATTTTGTGGGGTATCTGCAAAATGAAAATGTGGATACACGCACAGACGAACAGCACGGGCGCATTTCTGAAACCGCCTTCACAATTGAGGGCTTTGGTCACCAGATGGCACGTCAAAATATTACGAGTGCCTACATTGAACGCACAGTAGCTAGTGCAAGTGCATGGGATGAAATTAAGAACCCCACGCCCGCAAGAATGCTTACTTATCGCATGACTGAATTTAGCACGATTTCTAATTTGTGCGCGTTATCTATCCCGAGCGATGACACAAGCTTTGTAGGGGATGATCTTGTATTAGACCGTGAGAAATTATTAGACGATGCGCGGTTTATTGCTGAAGTGATTAATGCTGAACTCCAATTTGATATGGATGGCACGCTAGATTTATGCCGTGATTTAAATTACCTAGATAGCACAGCACGAGATGCGGCGGCGACTGTTGTAACCTTATCTCCCGATGATTTTATCGGAAACTATTCTATAGAATATGATTATACCTATACAACCTCACAAGTTGATATGAATGGGGGGTCGTATGATAGCACCAACGATGTTTATGATTTATTTGAAGCCCTTGCCCCCATTACCCGATATTCAAACGGGGACTTGGTAAAAATTAGCAATCAAGTTTTGACTACTGATAACACATTGGCACAATCTCAAACCGAAATCGCGCAACGCTGTTCTAATTATTTGGCAGCGAATAACCCAACATGGACATTACGGGGTCAATTAAAAGACGAGTGGCATTTTTTAGTCCCTGACAACGGGGCATGGTTTAAATTTAATATTGTGGCGGCGGATACCGTGCGCGGTAAAGTGTTTGATAGTACAGACCGTTGGCAATTGGTCAGTATCTCTATAAATACCAATAGTCTAACAGGCCGCCGTACAGTTAATGTTGTTTTCCGACATGAAACCGATTCTACGGGGGCAAGTATTCGCGCCAATCAGATTGTTAATAGCGAAGATGCGAATATTAATTATGTCCCCGCCGCATTACCCCCTTATTCTGGTCAAGACCAAAGTTTGACAGATGGCGTATTCTATGACTCTATTGATGTATCATATGCCAGCGAAAACAACCCGCCCCCAAGCGGTTGTGAAACATTTGGCTTTCGCGTAACAGGTAGCGGTGTGGGAAGTTCACCTGCACTTAATGGTGAAGATGTTTCGATTACGGTTCGGGGCCGCGGCTTAATCTATCCCGGATTGGATGAAACAGAAAGCGTTTCAGCCACGACCAACCCTCATGCGGGCGGTGGCGCAACGGGCATCACTGTTAGTGAGGGCACAAATATTACATTTACAGCTACCGGGACATGGACACATGACGATGGCGTAGTCTCTCCCTATAGCGCTGACGGTGCAGGGTTTACAACGGGTATTTCTGTTTTACCAAGTGCCAACATTGGTACATTGCTAGGTAAAGTAGGAAGTGGGGGATCGTGGTTCTTGATTGGGGCAAGTAATACGGTAGCAATGCCCGCCTCCGGAGAGTTGTATCTAGGATTCAATGATGACCCAGCCCCCGCTTATGGTGATAATTCGGGTTCAGTAAGTGTGGACATTACATCTCCCGAAGTCAACGGGGATGCTTTTTATGAAATTGCAGAAGACGGTGGCAGTTCCGCATATGACTCTGGCGAGGGCTTGCTTATCGAGGGTTCGCAACCTGCAAGTATCCCCCCATATAATCCGAATAATGAATATACCGTTTATGATAATGTCAACTCCGGACCGGTATCTTTTTCATACAATAGTCCTTACTCTATTAGCCTTGCTGAAAATTGGAGCATACAGGTGCTAATTTGTTTCTTGGGTGTGCCTTAATGCCTAGACAATTAAAACACGTTATTCGTGAACCTTTGAAATTACAACGCTTACGGCGTAAATATAAACAGCGCAGCGGAGAGATAGGGTCAACCTATCTTGCTAAGGTAAGCGGTGCAGTCTATGGCTCAAAAAGTGGGCATTTCTATGTCCATGACCCAAGCGGGGTTGATAGTGCTGGTAATACAACCTACGGCGCTGTCTATCAATTGCCGATATTGCCCGGCGCAACGATTGATCCACGACCTAATATGAAAGTTGAGACGGTCGTGTTAGATGGGACGCGCTATATTGCAAGGATGGCGTTTAGCGACTTGCTATCAATGGGATATGACCCCCACCAAACCAACCGACTTGACCCCCGTATTAAATATATCCTTATTGAGCATTTAAGCAATTTACAAAGCTTCCCTGATGGTAGCGGTTTAACTGTTCGGGTTATGCCCACAATCTATCGAAAATCGAATGGGCAATATGAATTTTATACAGGCGAAACAGGTATAGATTTAAGCAGTTATATTCCGAGTACCGATATGCAGGTTGTGGTCTGTCTATGGTTAGATGTTGGTAGCAATAGTATCAGCACGACGGGCAGTTCTGAGTTGAGCCGCGACACGATATTAAAAGAAGACCCTAGCCTCGCTATGCCTTATATCAATGAATGTAAAGATAGCGCCCCTGCTGGATCAATCGGAGTCACTGCCTATATCCTATTTGATGATACCACCGCCATTACTGTGCTAAATAAATTCCATGATTTACGAGGACTTATTGGGACAGGTGGTGGCGCGGGCGGTTCGGGTGGTAACGTCATTAGCAAAAGCAATACTATCCCCTCCGGTAAAGATGCCTTCTTTGCTGGCGGCTTAACGATTACAGGCGGCTTAACTGTTAGTGGAGAGATGTATATACTACCATGACAACCTATTACGGCTCTAACACCCCTGAAAGCACCGCAGAATTACAAGTTGATAGCACAAGCGGCGGTGTCTTAATCCCGCGCATGACTACGGCGCAGCGCACGGCAATTAGTACCCCCGCAGAAAGTTTATGTGTATTTGATACCGATACCAATAGTTTTTGGTGGTATGACGATAACAACACCGCGTGGGTAGAATTTGCATCACAAGCGATTGCTGCAGATTTACTTGCTAACACGCTGACCTTAGACGATGGCTCAGAACTTACCATTGCTACGGGGGCTATAACAATTACAACAGCGCGGCATAGTATTGACACTGAAAGTGATGCCGCAAGCGATGATTTAGACACAATAAGCGGGATGGCGGCGGGTGAATTTGCTATTGTATCAGCAAACAATACTGCTAGGACTGTAGTTCTAAAAAATGGCACAGACAATATTATCACCACTACCGGGTCTGATATTACGCTGGACGAAACTTATAAATTAGTATTGCTAGTCTCATTAGATGGTACAAATGTCCATGCCTCGCCGCTATTTGGGGCTACAGGCTATGATACAGTACAGGATGGCGGGACACCTCTCACACAACGAGGCACGATTAATTTTATTCAAGGATCAAATGTTACTTTAACGATTGCGGACGATGCTGGTAATTCGCGCACAAATGTAACCATCGCAGCAAGCGGCGGGGGTGGGTCTGCCCTTCCCTCAACATTTAATGCACGGCTTTCGCTATCCAGTAGCGATCCTGTGTTGACATCAGATGTTACAGCCGCCACCACTCTATATTTATTGCCCTACAAAGGGGAAACGCTTACTCTATATGATGGCAGCACGCAGTGGGATGAGTTCACATTGGGCGCTAGTGGTATCAATATTTCTATCCCCGCCAGTACAGACACCAACTATGATATTTATGTCTACGATAGCACGGGCTTAACACTTGAGGCAGTGGCATGGACAAACGATACCACTAGGGCGACAGCACTCGTTTTACAAGATGGTGTCTATGTAAAAACAGGTACAACGACAAAACGGTATGTTGGCACAATTCGTACATCAGGAACATCAGGGCAATGTGAGATGGTCTTTGGTGCAGAAGATACCACGCCCTCGTTTCTAGTATGGAATTTATACAATCAAGTACCTTTACATTTTTCTATTTCAACAACGACAGCGAGTGGCGCATATGCTACAAACGCATGGCGATCTTATCTAAATGATAGCGGCCTTCGTGTTCAATTTGTACTTGGCTTACCAGAGGCTACCGTGCAGATGGCGCTCAGAGGTGGTGGGTCTGGTGGTACCGGTAACAAGGCAGTTGTTGGCATTGGTCTTGATAGCACAAGTGCAAATAGCGCGCCCATTGTTACTGTAGGCTATCTCTCGGCAAATTCAATGCACTATTCCCTTCATGCAGAATATCATAATAAACCCGGCATTGGCTACCATTATTTGCAATGTTTAGAGCGTGCAAGTAGCGGGGCAAGTATTACATTTATAGGCGATGATAGCGTAACAGATGCCCATTTCGGTGCGATTGGAGCAATTTTAGGATGAGCGTGTTAAACAACATTCTGGACAATCTTAATGAAGCAAGCTTGCCCGTTGTGGGGGTGCGGAGCGTTGGCGGTCAGATCGTCATTGATTATGATGGCACGGAGACCGCGCAACAAATTTTAGATGCTGAATCCATTCGCGATAGCGCGATTGTAGAGTTCAATCAGACCGAGAGCCTAAAAACAATTACGCGCAATGATGCGATACTATTTTTCCGCACCTCATTAATTGATGCCGATGGCGACGGGACGGCCTTAATCGCGCTATATGATAATGCGCTTGCTTATACCCAATCAACCCCGCCCCTCAATTCTACGCTTAAATCATTACGCAAGATAGAAGAAACCGCATCTGGAAGCGCCCTTGATATTGCCACAAATCAGGGCAAAGCTCGTTATTTACAATTATTCTTGCTTGCCCTTTCGCTATGGTCTTAAAAGCAATACGAGCAAGCTTGATTATCGTCTTTATTACGATTGCGATCTTGTATGCCTCATTGCGAATAATTGACCCACTAGGCGCATATACCAGCGTCTATAATTGGCATGTCCTAACTGGATTATGGCAAGCTGATGGCAATGGGTATATCTATCCATCAGGGAAAATTTATTTAAGGGGTTATACCGCAACGATTTTACGCGATGGCTTACGGTTCGTTCCCGATAGCTCCCCCATCTCTGATTGTCTAATCGCCTTCATTGGCGATAGTTTCACATGGGGTTATGGGGTATCAGACGAAAATACGTTTGTGAATGATATTGCAAACAAATATTCTTATCGTGTATGGAATGTTGGGCACAATGGCTATAATGCCGAGCAGGTATGGGCATCTCGACAAGATTATCAAGCCGATGGCTATATCTATTTGCATATTTGGAATGACCACCAAGCCCCTGTCGAGGTTAGCAAACAAGCCGGGCAACCTAATATATTTTCTGTTTATTGGACATATTTAAAGCTAGATATTGTGTCGCACTATGCAAAAATCGCGCAAGCCGCGCCCATCGGGAACGCTTATAAAGAGGCGATGCAAAAATTACATGAGGACGATAGGGTACTCATATTTGCTTTTGAGGATAAACAATATAATCAACTGGGTAGCCAGGCAAGCGCATTGTGGGAATCTGTTATCTTGCTATCTGACGATCTCTATAGTCATGATGTAGTAAGCCCAACCGACCCCCACCCAAACCGTCTAGGACACCAACAAATTGCTGATGCGATGCTACCTATTATAGACGATTGGTTGGTTGATATTTGTTAATTTTGTGCATGGGGTGAAAAAGCATTACAATTTAATCGACTGCCCTGCATACGGTGTGAACCCCATTCCGCCGTACTGTAGGGCAGTTCCACTTAATGGAATGGGGAGAATGAATATGAATATTCAAAAAGGGGTGGATGATGCCACCTGAATTATACACCGCGCTTATTGGTTTTGCTGTCCTATTTATCGGCGCACTAGGAACTTTGATTACAGCAATCGTTGTAATGATAAGAAAGCTCAGTGAAACGCACACCAAAAACGAAGAGTTAGACCTCGCCGCTCGTGAATATTTTCAGACACAATATACAACCTTGAATGAGGAATATAAACGGCTCATTGGTGAAGTTGGGACGCTTAAAGAGAAAGTGACTGAGCTTACCTATGAATTGGCAACTGAGCGCGGCAATGCAGAATCACTAAGAAAGAGAACAATCAGTAATGAAGAAACAATTTCTAGCTTGAAGGACGAACTTAAAACGTATCAAACGGAAAATGGACAATTGATTAGCTCAAATGCCAAGCTTTCAAAAGATAATCAGATTCTAAAAGAACAAAAAGAGCGTGCCGAAAAACTGAATAAGCAATACTCGAAGCAGATTGCAGAATATCGTAAAGAAATTGATGATCTGAAATTGCAGATTAAGGGCTTAGACATGCGCCTACGGCATTATGAGGGCATGTTTATTGAGATACAAAGAAGTGGAAATCAGCTTGATGACACTCAGAAAATACCACAGCTTGATGACGCGCTAAAAACTCCGATTACTGGCGAAGAAGCAGAAGATACCGCCAGAATAATAACCATCACAGACGAAGATGATAACGAAAAGGATAGTGCATAATGGAACGTATCAATAAAGCAGTACAATCATTTTTTAACAATATGCCGGGTGTATTCCAGAGTAAACGGTTTTGGGTGTATTTCTCATCCACTGTTGCTTCCACCGCCGTTTTAATTCGCCCTGAATTTGAAGCCCATGCTCCACAATTGGCGGCTACAATTTTAGCGGGTGCGCTCTTTGTGATTAAAGGTTATAGTGACCAAGATAAAGCCAGTGCAGAAAATGGCTATAATAAATATCTTGGCACAAGCCCGACTACTGAGGATGCTCTAAAAAAAAGCTAAGGGACTTAAGCCATCAGAGCCTAGCCGCGATGGCAAAAGAATTGCCGGGATTGAATATTGAGGTGCAGGAACTTTATCCGCACAGTCTACACAATATCACGGCGCGTGGTTATCACGCTGGCGAGACTGAAAAGCCGCTTATCTATTATCTGTATGATGCGGATAAGTTAGATGAATGGTTTTTCAATGTCTCATAAAAAAAGAGGGCTTATTCGCCCTCACCATTCCTCAGTCTCAAACTTCGTTTCATCTGTCATTAGTCTGGCCCCACTTTTTTTAAGCCCCTCTGCTTGTAGTGTCTGAAAAGCTTCCTCGTCGAAACCATCAATTTGTCTGAGTTTCTCAATATCCAAATTGGCAAGCATATCAATGGCTTGTTTTAAGCTACCCAACATAGAAACAATATTTGCTGATATAGTCACCTCGTCGGGTACATCGGGCATCACCCACCCATTGTCCAGTTTTTCACGTAGGGCAATAAGTCCCTCAGTCACAAGGACGCGATCAGCCCATTTCGTGGCATCCTCGCTTTGTAGTATATCCCGTGTATCAAGCGCCACCCCTTCCCGGTAGTATTTTCGATTAAGGACAGCTTGTACACGTTCTGTGTTAGTGCCTTTTTGTCTAGGCATTGATAAATCCCTTCGCTTCTAACCATTCTACCATTGCGGCTGCACCACCGCGTAAATTTGCAAACTGAATAGTTTCTTTATCATCTGCTAGGTGGATTGAATTATGGTTCAATACTTCCAATCGTAGAATAGGAATAAGCAAGCCACCGCCACCACCTGTAATCACGATATGGGACGCGGTCAAACCGCCTTGCATCTGGTTCTCATAACGTGATTCTATTTCATCTAGGATATTTGCAAGCGCATTGAGTCGCGCTTGGTTAACATCGAAGGGTTCACCAGATAAGGCAATACGTCCTGATTGAATACCTTCTTCAAGCATATGAGGGGGTATACTACCAGACGTTTTGAATAGCTTAAACTTATCAGGATGTAAGCCCTTGAGTTCGCGGGCAAAATTTTCCTTTACATCAATGATGCCAAGATTGAATGGGTCGGGACTTTCAGCATACAAAACAGTGGTTTCAAGATTGCGTCCTAAACCAACAACGGTCATGCTGCTAATCTTACCGCCGATATCAATTACAATAATGCGCTGATTATCGCCAACGTTAACAGCATTTTTAGCTTTTTCGTTTCGCTCCATAAAGCGCAGCATACCGCCTTCGGGTTCACCCCAGAAAGTAAGTCGCTTAACTTTATAGACAATCGTAGCCCCGTCTAAAGCCTCTACCTTATGTGTTCCCCCTACAATCGGCTTAATATTATCAAGATAATCAATCGCATCGAAGGGGGTTGCCAGCGCGATCCAGATATTATCATGACCATTTGGAAAGAGCCGCTTAAGAATGGCGACCATCAGCACATCAAAATAGCCTTCTTTATATTTTGCCTCGCCCGTCACCTTATTAGACCGTGCGCTTGCGGTCACACCTTCACCAATCATGACATAGCGTTCGCTGCCATCTTTATAGAGTTTCTTGAAGAACTCTGCACCCTCATATTCCATTGAACGAATTTGGGAACGTTTCGCCATGCGCGTATAATCCGTGTAAGCGGGAAAGACAATCTCATGCTCTAAGAATGTCTCAGTATGAGGCTTGCCGGCGATCATACCTTTCAATCCACTATTCCCTAAATCAAGTACCACCAATGCTGGCGGTGACTTTTGAAAGTTCTGAATTTCCTTCTGTGTTGCTTGTTGCATCATTTTATCCTTTCGTACTTATACAAGTCTGTATCAATAGTGTATACAATAGTGTATCAGATTTCATGTAAAAAATATATCAGAGAACCGCTTGAGTTTTCATACCACCTATTAAAGAACCCTGCAACTATTCGCTGTCCTTATGCGGCCTCACTAGCTATACTTTCCAAGCTAAACTGAATTTCGTTCTGATTGCTATTGAAATAATGCCATTGTTTATTATACCAGACGGTCAGGAGTAAGCGCGTATTATGTAGCCTTCCTTGCTGATACCAGATTGCAATCAGCGACTTGTGCTTATTCCGTGCAGCCGTTTTGACATACGGTTTTAGCTGACGTGTCTTGCCTTTAATTTTAGCACCTTTTACATCCTCAATAATCGTATAGCCCTGAATGGTATAGCGAAAATCAGCAGTATAAATTTCACGGGCTTGGGTATACGGCTTTGGGAATAGCTCAGTTTTTTTGACGATAATACGGGGTCGCAATTCAAACTTGGGTTGGCACTCGAAGTCTTGAATAATACCGCTATCTGCCAATGACCATAATGTACAGTATCTGTCATACTCTGTTTTGCTTGATTTGGTATATTTTGTGATATAAGCAGAATAGCTTAAAAAAGGCACTTTCTCAGTTTTTGATACTAGCACACTCGGCATAGTAGCTAAAAATTGTGTACCTCCATTTTTTGGCGCTTCTGTGGGCTTCTTGCCGCAACGTGGGCATACGACTTGAGATTTTGCATAAGCACCGTGTTTTGAGCAAACTAGAATATCGTCAATATTTTCAATCATGCTGTTTCCTCAAACAAACTAAGTTGCTTCATACCATTCGATAATTCCGTAGGCAAATAGGGGTCTGTGTCTTGCAGGCGCTTCCTTGCCAGTTCCACATAGTCTAAGGTGGTGTCACCACAAATGAATTGTCGATTGCATTTTCGTGCTGCAACTGCGGTTGTACCTGATCCGCATACAAAATCTAGTACAATTTCGTTTTCTTGTGTATAGGTCTTAATTAGATACTCAAACAAAGAAACGGGCTTTTGTGTCGGATGAACAGTCCCTATAGTTTGAATATCAAACCTCAAGACAGTTCGGGGGAAATTGCCTATTAGTTGTATGTAATTAGGGTTTTTAGTAGGACCATAAAGACCTCTGCCGCTTTTGTTTTCTCTGCCGCTTTTAACTCTAGTAGGCTTAGTGCCCTGAGGATAGTAATTAGGAAGAGACCTATAAAAAACTAATATGTCCTCATGCGCTTTCAATGGCTTACGATTTGCATCTAGAAAACCAGTAGGGTTTTGCTTTTCCCATACCCAGTTGTAACCATACATCTCATAATTACTACTCACAAGACGGCTCGTGAATGGCTGAGTAGCCGTGAGCACAATCGCCGCCCGTTCCTTCGTGACCCGTTTAAGTTCTGCCCATAGCGGCTCTAATGGAATAATCGTATCCCATTTGCAAGCTGTGACTCCATATGGCAAATCGCATAAAATCATATCCACACTCTTATCAGGCAGTCGCGCTAACAACTCGAAACAATCCGCATGGTGGATTTGATTAAGCAGGGGTTCTATATCCCTATGCGATTGTGCGAATGTTGGGAGTAGCTTCATTGCTTTGCATCCTCATTAGGCAGACCCGCCGCTTCCCGTGCCAGCTTTTTGCGCTCGGTCTGATAGTCTGGATCGCTCTCGAATAGCGGTGTTTGCTTGCGATATTTTTCTTTAAGCTTAATCAGGTCTTTTAGGATTTCATCCAATGGTCTTTTTCTCATGCGCTGTCATCCTCATTACTTTCAGGAATATCTAATAAAACACTTTCCCAAAATGGGTTTTGCTTTCCATGTTCTTGATACCAATATAGTTGTGCATACAGCAACATGGTTTGATAGCGACTAATGATGCCGAGAACATAATCCACTTCATCGTCAACGGGCATTGTTTCGAGAAAGTCTGCCATCGCACGATATGCGGTATCGGATGGAATAGCATCCTCGCTTATATCAATTTCTTTCAAGCGCCAATTTTCAAGCGCCTTTATTTGGGATTTATATAATGCCTCTAATGTGGCATGTTCCATATAATCGAAACTCATAAGCCCCTGCTTTCATTGTAATCTTTCAGCTTGGTCATATACCACTTCACGAATAAGTAAAGCGGGTATACTATCCAGAATTGATAGCATAGAAGGCGAATGAAAAAATTGACGATATTCTCTAATACAATGCGACTGGGATGACGTGGTTTATCCTTGTTATATCGAAGCATAGGCGGCTTCACCCTTAATACTACATCTAGGTATAATATCGCACCAAAGAGAAGGTAGAGAACTTCAAAGACAATTACTGTAATCACGAGACCAATAATATCTTCATTCATGCGCTGGCTTGCTCCTGTTCAATATCCAAATAGACAAAGACGGTCTTGCCAATATACTCAAGGCTGGCTTCTTTAATCACAACTGCAAGGCATTGTTCGCCATGATTATTATGTACCGCTTCGACAATGCCCTGTATTTTGGTTGTACTACCTTCTTTGATATATCCGCTTTGACGCTCATTCGCTTCATGCGCCTTCTGGACAATCGCTACTTGTACCGGGTCAAGTGGCTTGTTAGTCGGTATAGTATTTTCATCCAAAGAAATGTTACAGCCTGTAGCACTCATTTCTTGTAATGTTTCTTCTGTGGCTTTGATGTGTTTGGCTTGGAGTGACTGACCCATTTCATCTGATGCCAGTTTCGCTCGCTTCACAAGCTCTAAAGTTTCAAGCGATTGCCCATAGCCATTTTTCCGCATAGCGCGGATTGTGCCTTCACTTAAAATCACGCCCGTCTCAGCTTGGATATATTGTGCCAGTGGAAGCGCGGCAATGAATTGGCGTAAGCGGCTATAAGAATAATTGACTTTCGGTTGAAATTCTTGAGCAAAGTAAGCTGCCCAAGTTTTTGATTTGGCTTTCCACAGATTACTATCTTTGATATGTTGAATTGTCTCAATTGCTAACAACCAATTATCGGTGGCAATATCAATATGATTATGCGCCTTGATTTCGAGTTCGGATAAGGACGGGATAATCTCAGTCATGATGCCTGTGCCTGTTGATTGGAAGCCTGAACCATCGCAGTCAGTTCATCAATTTTATCAAGCTGTTTATTATGAATGGCTGCGGCTTCCTGCAAGAAATAGCGCATACCGTCTAGTGTATCCTTTGCCCATTGTCTTGCGTCCGGGTGAACATCGCGCCGTCTCAACCTAAGATAATCATTCAAGACTGATAAAAGCTGCGCTTGACTATCTTCTGAAAAATGTTCCAAATAACTCACAAGATTATGTTCGCTTAAATAATTAATCAGGTCATTATAAGCTTCTTGTGTATCTTTCAATGTGGATACCATGATTAAGCCCCCTTTAGGCTCAGGCGATCAAGTTGACCTGCACAGGTCATAATCGCGCTTACATCATTACGAATGGCTTCTAACTTATTCGAGCTGAAAAAATCAATTAGTTCTTTGGTCTGTGCATCTTCTGGGTCGCGTTCATCTGCCTTGATATACGGTTGGTTTTCGATACGAATATTCGTAAAAATATTCTCCTCCCATTTAATACCGAACCTATTCTTTTGGTGCTTTGTAATTTCACCGTCTTTTATAATTATCATAAACTACCCTTCCATCAGTCTTTGTCCGTTTTAATTTCTACTTGCCCTTTCGTGTACTAAACTTGATTGCTGTCGTCCTCTAAATCTATTGGTTCATCGTCAACTTCATATACCAATTCACCTAACGAGCAACTGAGGATAATTCTAAGTGGATAAGATGTGTTTGGGTCAATTCGAGACAGGTCATTGTTTTCCCATGCCATCACAGTCTGATAGGTAATTGGATAACCTAAAGCATAAGATTTTCCAACTATGTCTTTTCGTTCTAGCCCCTTTGCTTCACGCAATTCTTTGAGGCGAGTTCTATATTTCACTGGTTTAATTCTTTCTGTCATGTAAATACTCGCCATCTATTTTACTCCGAATAGTATGATTATTCATCTATACCTAGTATACCATATTTAGGTAGCCATACACAAGCGAATTGTGTTAGAATTTCATAACTTGCTTGACATTCTGGACTGTATATGCTAAGCTATATATAGATTGAAACAAAAAACGCCTGACGGCAACCAACCAATTCAGACGTTTTTTGAAACTATAAAATACAAGGATACTATATCATGACCGTATTAGATTTTCAACAGAAGCTTCAAAATGTACTTCCCGCACTCTGGCATATCAACGACATTAGCGATGAACCATTCGATGAAGAATATATCCCGAGCGGTTCGCTGGTCAACTTCATTGATGACAATACAGGCGATGACTGCGTTGGCAAATATATCTCCCTGTGGGGACATAGCCACGATGACTCAAGCCCCTACGCAGATGGGCGCACGATGGCCTACATCATCGCTGTCAACGACGATGGCACACTACGCGGAACGTATGCAGACACGCTATATATCAGTTTGTATGATGATAGCGATATTGATTGGTTACGTTATGAAATGGAGCTTGACTAATGTATGTTGTGGATTGTCCAAGTTGCGGTGCAAAAGCGGGTATCGGTGCGAATACCGATCAGCTTATTGAACAGAGAATTAATAAGACGTGCTTGGTACAGGGTCATTGTTCGGAATGTGGGACAACCAAAACCATCAGCGTCATTGATAGCCAATATAAGGAAACGAAGGTTTTGCCGATGTACTGGATAGATGAAGATGAGTTACTCGATACGCCAGAACATGAGCATGATTATCAGCATCCTTATCGACGCTTCACAGAGAGCGGTGTGATTGTGGTGCGAACTTGTACCATTTGCGGACGTGAAAAACATACACGCTTCGGCAAGCAACCGCGCACCCCCGTGATGGTCAGTGACCTTCAGGATAAACTATTCCGTGTTTATGGTATAGCAGGTTAGGAGTAAATGATGGCATACGAAACAAAACGAGAACTAGATAAAATCACAATCACAATTGAGCTTGACCAACACGCACTAGGTAGTTTAGTGCGGCGCTCAAAGAATCAGGCAGAGTTGAAGCGCAAAGCAGCAAACGTCCTGATTGCCCAAATTAAAGAGCGGGTTGATTTGCCTAGACATGCCCATATCACCACAGACGAGGAATGGACGGAAACTTGTCCCTACTGCGGTTATGAACCTGAATATTGTTCTGAAAGAGAGTATTATGGCGGCAAGGTTATCATATGGGAAGGGATGCCCCAGTGCTGCTCGAAGGCACAATTTGATTGGGCAAAAGATAACAAACCTCAAGGTATTGATAATTGGGATTATGTCATGTGGTTATGGGACACAGCACAGGCCCTGCATAGTGCTGAACAAAGAAAGCGTATCAGGAGCGCATGATGTTACACAATATGGAAAGTACACTTAAGGCTGCGATTGCACAGAATAAGGTCAATCGCCTTAAAGATAATCATGTGAGCTTTGAGTACGCTGATCTTGTAGGTGCTAATCTTGTAGGTGCTTATCTTGAGTACGCTTATCTTGAGCGTGCTAATCTTAGAAACGCTTATCTTGAGCGTGCTAATCTTAGAAACGCTAATCTTGAGTACGCTTATCTTGAGCGTGCTAATCTTAGAAACGCTTATCTTAGAAACGCTAATCTTGAGTACGCTGATCTTGAGCGTGCTGATCTTGAGTACGCTAATCTTGAGCGTGCTAATCTTAGAAACGCTAATCTTGAGTACGCTTATCTTGAGCGTGCTAATCTTAGAAACGCTGATCTTGTAGGTGCTAAAGGAATCGCGGTCGCGCTTATCGGAGACTTCTTTGTTCTTGCCTATGTGAATGAAAATAAAATCATGGTGCAAGCTGGTTGCCGCAATATGGAAATCAATGATTTCCGTGATTATGTCCGTAATGCAAAAAAACATGCTGGCATCAGGGATGTAGCATTAGCCTATTTTGATGTCTTTGAAATGCAACTGAATTATTTGATTAGGATCGCATAAACCTTAGCTTTATTTGCCGTAGCTTAATAGCTTGTCTGTGTGGACTGCAACATCACAATTAATGTCGTAATATGTATAACAGGTCATGATAATATTCAAACTATATATCAATGTTTTATATTATGAATATCTGTTATATTGGTAAGTGTCTATTATAAGCAGGCGGCGGTGCAACGAACTCGAAATCCCGCACCACCGCCACATAGGCAAGCACGAATGCTAAACCCTTAGACTATGATAACAAAGATTTTTGGATACAAGCTTAATGTTTAGTTACAATACGGTGAGTTTTATTAATTTTTTACAAGGATGGTCTGCCTAACAAATTGACGATTTTGTGTGTGAATGTATCTTGAACTTATAGGCAGACCAATTTATAGCCTGATGGACTATTGGTAAGTCGCTGTAGGAAAATTCTAGATGTAAACCTACGGAGAAATCGGTTCAATTCCGACAGGGCGCATCCCGTGAGGGCGTTAAAACGGGAATACAGTTTAAACGTACTGTGGGCTTATTTATAAGCTGCCCTCGATATGAATGTAGTACCGTCGTATGGGCTTTGGTGGTTTATCCCGGAAGAAACCACCACTTTAAAAATTTATTACGAGGCGCGGGTAAAATCCGCATGGGGTTAATTGAGAGCCTAATTTACAAATCTCAATCAGTTGATGGGTACTGTATCCTCATTAGTCTGCGGTAACAACTGTGAAGGCGATAGAAAACAATGTTATTTGCAGCATGGTTGGTGGACGAAGTAGGCTCGAAACCGAAAACGTAACAGGGATCACCCGACCAGCCATACATTCAAGGGCGCTTAAATGATGATGTTGTAAGCGCCTGCGGATGTATCTTTAAAAAATTTATTACGAGGGTATCTGAAAATCGGCCAGTCTGGTTAGTAGGATACATCCGGCAGCTAAATATGTTTTGTGTATTGGAAGCGTAGCCGAAGATGCGCGGAAGTTAAACAAGACCAATGTTTAGTGGAAAATCGCGTCCAGCGTAGCTGGGAGTAGAAGAAGCATGTTCGCAAGGATGTGTGGATACGCAAGATGCAACACCAGCCGCGATGAAGCCAGTCGCTTAAGTGTGCTGAACTTAGAAGTAGGCACACTGAGGCGCTTTAAAAATTTCTTACGAGGATGGGCGCTTCCCCCTCAGTGAACAGTAGATCTCAAACAAAAACAAGCGCCCGTTTTATTATAAGACATTGCACAAGAGGAAATGAAATGTCAGGCACGTATCACAGAAATACCGAGAAATTAAGCAGGTTGCAATTGTGCGCGATTATCCAAGATTTAGAAAATAAATTGCGCTATAAGCAAGATACACATCGTAAGGAAGTCAACCTGTTATATGACGATGTTGAGTACTGGCGTGACCTGTATTTTGCACAGAAGCGCGTTACTGACCGACATCGCCGCAAACTTAGTAAGTACACGGCTGCATGATGGAAATCTTATGTATCTTATTCGCTGGCCTATGCGGTATTGCTATCTGTGCAATCTGCATGGACTGGATACCTGAAAATAAACGTAAGCGGAAAAACGAGGAATAGCGACATGAGCAACCCCGCGCTAGAATTATCATCATATTTTCAAGACACAAAGGATAATGTGATGAGTGAGCAAGAAAAACCGATTGAGTGGATTACAACCAATGAGGCAGCCGAAATTATGGATGTGGCCTTATCCACTGTGTCGCGCCTATGTCGTCAAGGTGAATTAAATTGTCGCCAATTTGGAGAGGGCAAGCGGTCTATCTGGCAGGTCGATAAAGCCAGTGCAGAAGCCTATGAAAAGTCTGTTGGTGGTCGCCCTCCTGAGCCACGAAAATAATCAACTTGTAAAAAAAGTATAAAAACTTGTTGACAGTTAACAAGTTTTCTGCTATACTATATATAAGTTGATAAATAAGCATACAGGACACAAGATTATGAGCCGCATTCAATTACTATTAGAAGCTAGAAACTGGGAAGCTAAAAAATTTGAAGCACGTAACATGCCCCTATTCATTAGACGCATGGTTCGCCAACGCGCTGCCTATTATCGCCAACAATATGAATCAACATTCAATAGTTAGGGCAGAGTAGGAGATTATTATGAGTACAGTTTTAACCACAGAAACAATCGCAATCAAGACGGAGACAATTAGCATCGAAGTCCCGCGTGAAAATCTTGAAATCATGCGCGACTTGTGGCTTTCAGACTTTGAGGAACGGTCTGTTACAAGCTGGTCAGATGGTGAGTTTATTTACAGCTTATTCTACTATGCTGATTTATTGTCTGCTGGCAGTGAAGACCATTATACTATCGAAATCAACAAGCCCCGTTATGAAGATGATAATGTTGGTGTGGTAATTAAATCGCATCGTATCAGCATTGATACGATGGAACGGGTTTTCGATAGCTTAGATAAGCCCGATCCCGAACCGCCAGCACCAAAAGCTCCACTTCCAACAGCTTCTATTGATGAGGTAGGTCATGCAACACAATTAGACCGCCGCCCTTATCAATTTCGTCAATCTCCCAAAATGCGGATATACATAATAGATTATCTGCAAGGCGTGATTGTACAGCATAGCATGAATGGTGTGATTGTCGCCTTCGAGAATACCAAAACGGGTGCTTGGTACGATATTGATTTTTCAGTGGAAACAATTAAGCATCTGACCTATGTAACAATGTGGGTCAATCGCCAGCATTACAGCACTCATATTCTGATGAAATGGAAAGATTGCTTTAAACTTTATAGCCGCGTCGATGCTGACCTGAATGAGCATTATGCCAGTATAGCCGTAGGCGTAGGTCGCATAAGTAGCGAAGCCTCTTATATGTGCAGCCTATTCCGTGACAAACTCATTCATGAGGCACAAGCTAAGACTGATACAGATGTAACAGTTTTGCCAAAGCCAGAAAAAGAAATGTCATTCAAGGTAGATGGTTATGTCATGTACAAAGGCAACGCGCGTCAGGTGGTGTATGTCATCAATGGGCGGGGCGGCGAAACTTATATCGGCATACGTGTTCCGATTGTGGTCGAGAAAGAAGCCAAGACCACGATTATTTTTAGACCTGAGTCAGAGCTTGATATTATCTTAAAGGCGGTGGCATGATGGCATCCCGAAAAGCACAAAACCAATATACAGGATTTGCGCGACGGCTTGATATTATTCCTTTCACCGAAGCGGCGCAGCTTGAAAAACGCCAGCAACTCATTAAAAACCCATTTAAGGTAGGCGATAGGGTAGAGAGCTTGGATACCTACGGCAAGCCCCTCAAGCGCGGCGTGGTAACTCAATTTGTACAATCGCGCTATGGTTCATGGTGTATTTATGTCAAGTTGGATGAAAGCAATTTTATATCTTGCTATTATTATCCTCGCGGATTACGACATGAACAGAAAGCACTCGCAGTGGTTGAGCTACAATGCACGGCGATAACAGTCTATAAATCCCCTGCAAACAATATTACTCGTTTGTACGAAACGGTTACACAAGACAGAACAGGAGTAGCAGCATGAGTGAATATAATTGCCCGAATTGCAATGAAATCATGGGCGCGCCCGATATGGATAAAATATGCGAATGTCCAAATTGCCGCACGATGATGTATCGCGGTGCAATTGACCGATATGCTAAGGCACAAGTACGGGTTGCTGAGGCACAAGTACGTATCGCTCAACTCGAAGCCGAGAATAAGCAGATGCTAACGTTCCTGTATTCAGAACCCTCAATCGCTAGATCATGGTTTACATGGTGTTGGTCGCAAATGGTAGATGCTAAACAAAATCACGCCAGCGAGACAGAACAGGAGTGAGTGATGACTAAAGAACTCTACCACAAATACTATTCGGCAATAAGGTACTCGGAACAATACTCAATGATAAACTGGGTTGATACCTTTTGGTTGCGGCGGCAGTTGGGACACATTGATATTAGCGAGTGCGCCAGGACCAGCTATCTTATGCGAAATTGCACGGACAAACTAACGCTTTCATTACAAGATCGTCTCGAAAGACGCAAGCTAATGGCACTCGGCTTACTAGCTTATGCAGCTTAACAGGAGTGAGTGATGGTCTGTCCTGAATGTGGTAGCGAACATATAGCAAGCGGCGTAATTGAACTCAGCTACATCCGCGATAAGGTTGTTGTCAGCATCATAGCCGATGATACAATTTGTTTCGATTGTGGTTATTACATAGTGGATAATGAGCGCGTACAGTATGCCGATATGCCAGAGCGTGATTACTCGCAACGCTACTATATCGACTTTGAAGATGAGTTATGGTGGGTATGTGATAGCAGGGATGATATGGCATGGGATTATTATGCCAGCCTTGAGGATGCACAAACGATAACTGATGTATTCAACCAAGCAGAACCAACCAACGAACAGGAGTGAATGATGTTGTATCGCCTATGGCAACGTATTGTCACAGAGTACGAATTACGAATGAAAATCGCGCCACCGACTTATCCAAAGGCAATGAAAGCACGTCTAAAACAAATACTTGGAGAGCGCCAGTATCGCCAGTATCAGCTATTAGCATACTTGGCAGGGCTACCAGAAAATGACGAATAAACGTTCTAATAAAATATTGACTTGATTATGACTATTGAGTGTGGTAGAATAGATGAATATACCTTAAAGCAAAACAGCCATGTTGCAAGCATGGCTAAGGTATACAATCTGTTTGCACTGCACAAGTAGGCGGGAAAACCTATTTCTGTGCTGTTATGTATAAGCATAGCATAGGTTGACCCGTTAATGCAAGAGTGAATAGAAAATTCTAACGAAAAGGATATATTTTAAGGATGACATGAGATGTCAACGGAACAATGGTACTGCATAGGTCAGGCTCGTTTGTATCAAATAACTTTTGATATTGTGAAACTGTTCGGGGTGTACTTTGTCAGAGAACATTATAAACAGTATCGGGCATTTAGCAAGATTGAAATCAAGAGAGAATGGATTGAGGTTCATAACGAATCAACTATTGGCCTCATCCTCAGAACACAATTTGAACAACCAGACACCGTTACAGATTTATTGAATGGTATGAAGTTGTCTGATGCCATAAATAAACCTTTTGAGGCGGCGTCATGACAGCACTCGACTATATATCAAATGAATATGCCAGGGGTTATGTTCATAGCCGCTCACACTCAAGAGAGGGTGTCTTTGTGTCGCTTGAATTTATTGACTTGTGCAATGGAAACATGTACGACGCTATCTTATTTTCACAAATCATGTACTGGCATGAACCAAGCAACAAAACAGGTGATACACGGATGCGCCGGGAACGTGACGGGCATTTATGGGTAGCTAAAAATCACAGCGATTGGTATGCAGAATGTCGCATCAAGGCACAGACTGTTCGTAAGTGCTTAGACCGCCTCAAACAATCCGGGCTTATTATCTATGAACTGCATGGGGAAAAGGGCAATAAAACCCCATTCATTCGGATTAATTGGGATGTCTTTGCAGCAAAAATGAAGGCGATGGAAACTGATAAAAAGGTTATTCCTATCCCTGATATAACAGAACATACCCCTGTTATACCAGAACAGGGGGGGGTATACAGCGTAACAGACCCCCTGTTACAACATAACGAACCCAATACAGAGAATACTACAGAGAATACAACAGAACTTACTACTGCGGACGAGCCGCAAGTCAAGTCGGTCACACCGCAAAATCCAGTATTGGCAAAGGTTGTTGCATTATATGAGCAACACGTCGGAGTTTTGACTATCAATGAATTGAACTTGCTCAAAGAAGACAGTCTAATCTATTCGCTGGATGAGTGGCATAGCGCGATTGAAAGTTACAAGCGCCAGCGACAATTAAAGCTTGCGGATGGGAAGGGCAATATCACAAGACCATACAAATACATTCTCGGCATTTTAAAGAATGAGAAATCTAAGGTTGATGATATTAAAGCTAAGGCCGATGCCGTCGCCCAAGCCGCGATTGATAGAACGATTATGCAGTATGAAGAAATGAAGCGCAAAGAGGCCGAAGCAATCGCACGGGCGGATGCCCTCAAAGCGGAAGAGGGGGGAGAGACTGATGAGCCAAAACAACGGGCAAGCTAATGTCAACATACCAGTGGGTGCGCCATTTAGTCAGGAAGCAGAGCAGGCCGTCTTGGGCTCAGTTTTAATTGACCCATCGGCATTCATTCAATTACGCGCTTTCCTTAAGCCATCCAGTTTTCTACTCTTGCGCCACAATTATGTTTGGCAAGCCCTGATTGACTTAGATGATAGCAAGACACCAATCGATTTGATTACAGTAGCAGATAAATTAGAGAACAAAGGACAGCTTGAAAGCATTGGGGGTCGCGCCTATCTTATCCAGCTTGCTAATAGTCAAGGGACATCCATGCACGCGGAGGTCTACGGGCGATTGGTGGAGCGGACAGCTATTCGTCGCCAGCTATTGCAATTCTCTGATGAATTGAGAACGCAGGCACTAGATGAAAGCAATGTGGTAACAGAAGTTTTGAACCATGCCTCCGCTAAATTACTAGATGTTGGCGCACAAAATCGCGGGGGCCAATTATCTAATATTTATGATGCCGTTGCAGCCCATATGGATGCGATTGAATGGCGTATGAAAAACCCAAATACGATGATTGGGGTATCAACGGGGTTTAAGTTCCTAGATGCTATTTTGCGTGGATTACAGAAGAAACGTTTCTATCTCATTGCATCCCGTCCCGGCATGGGCAAAAGCGCACTCATGGGCAATATGGCGCTTAGCATTGCAAAGTCTGGTAAGCGTGTCGCATGGTTTAGCTATGAGATGAGCAAGCACGAACTCGTAACCCGTTTTGTGAGCCAGTTGGCAGGAATAAACAATCAGGCGATTGAATCGGGCGTCATGGGATTACCAGAACAAAAGCGGTATATACAAGCTGCGGGCGATTTATCGTCATTACCGATTAGCGTTACAGACCATAATGCAACACCGCTTATGATACGCGCGGCTTGCCGAAAATTGAAGCATAGCATCGGATTAGATGTAGTGTTTATCGACTATACCCAGCTTATTCCAAGCGACGAATTATTCAGCAATCGTTATCAGCAAGTCGGGTATGTCTCCCGAATGCTCAAAGAGATGGCAATGGAATTAGATATACCCGTTATTGCAGCCGCGCAATTATCGCGCAGTCCAGAAGCACGTCAAAACAAACGCCCTCTATTGAGCGATTTACGTGAGAGCGGCAACTTGGAGCAGGATGCAGACGTGGTGACATTTTTATATAGCGATGCCTACTATGACGATGCTATGAAAGGTGACCCATTTTGGGAAACTGAGGTGATTGTAGCCAAGCAACGCAATGGTTCAACTGGGACTTGTCGATTGGGCTTCAATCGCCCTCATACACATTTTGCAGATTTAGCGAAAATATGAAAGATGTCAAAAAAACTGACATTAGCGCTATGAGTAAACCGAAGCGCAAGGAAACTAGCAGAGAACAGGTAGCGCGAAGGCGCTACCACACTGGCGAATAGATTACGATTTAAGAAAGCAGGTGCATAATGAGCAAAATTCCAATAGGAACTGATTTACTATATTCAAATGGGGACATGCTACGGATTACTGGATATTCCTATTCTGGAAAGGTCGGTTGGCATGATTATTATGATATTGAGTGGTTAGAAGTTCGCACGTACAAACAGTCTAACCATATCCCTGACTGTTTGGTTGAAGATGCCTACGATACGAGTGTGATTGAAATTAAGGCACAAGTGTATGCTGACAAGTTTGTACGCGCTGAAATCCGCGAAGGGAAATATAACCCGGACAATCCCGACGACGATATACCCATTCATAATCGGTTCATGGAGATCAAGAACCGTTACGTTTTAGAAGGTGGCGCATGATGAAAAACCCAAACCAACTTGTAATGGACAACCTGGTCTGTATTCAATTATTCAATCTTAGTTATGAGGAGTTCATAGCCGAAGCCAAGCGACGGGCGGGTAAAGATTGGAATTATATTGATTGGAATGATGACATGGAATCAGCACGGGATTGGCTGACCGCCGATGCTCTACGTGCCTTAGCCGATGCTGAAGGTGCGATTGCTAACGGCTTGCGTTCTAGCTCTGCTATGTTAGGCAAGCTAACTCTTGTAGATGCGATGGCAATGGCTCATGAAATTATTAAGGATATGCGTGTGCCAGATGACAAGATTTGGAGTGCATAATGGTGTTTACAGCAGCTTCATTCTTTTCAGGGATTGGTGGTATTGATTTGGCCTTTAGTTGGTCAGGCTTTGATATTCGCTTCCAATGTGAGATAGATAGCTATTGCCAGCAGGTACTTAAAAAACATGCGCCAGAGTATTGGCCCAATGCAAAATTACGAGGAGATATTCGCAATGTCACAAAAGCCGAAGTGGGTCACGTTGATGTCGTGTTTGGCGGCTTCCCTTGCCAAGACATCTCAATTGCAGGTAAACGAGCAGGCATTACCACAGATACACGAAGCGGATTATGGTTTGAGCTATTACGCCTTATTAGCGACATTAGACCCCGTGTCGTCTTATTGGAAAATGTTGCAGCAATCCATGTTCCCACAGTGGACGAACACGGAAACCAGCAACCAGCACCCGGACTTGTCGTTACAGCTTCACTCTCCGAAATCGGGTATGATGCTATCTGGTTGTCTCTACGAGCTTCCGATATTGGCGCACCGCATCAAAGAGAAAGATGGTTTTGCGTGGCCTACAGCCCGAGTAAGCAGCAAAAACGGCGTATCTCAAAAAGAGGTAAAAATGGGCAACCCCAAGCGACGATTAGAGACAGAGGTCGCCATAAAATGGGCAACGCCAAACGCAAGAGATTGGAAGGGACAGCCCTCATTAGAGCAACAAAAAAGCCTTCCAAAAGATGTAAACGACAAAGGCGTGACAAGGCAGCAAGCCTTAAATCCCGATTGGGTCGAGTTGCTCATGGGTTATCCAGAGGGCTGGACAGACATAGCGGACAGTGGCCTGCAAGACGAAACGAAACACAGTACAACTATGAGCCACCGCGAGTTACCGGGAACAGAGAAAATCGCGTAAGTCGGATTAAATCACTCGGAAATGCTGTTGTACCACAGCAGGTCTTACCAATTGTGCAAGCCATAAAATTGTTTTTGGAGACAGCATAGCAGACCAGCTAAATCACGCTGGCGCGATGCCAAAGACACCGCGCCTCAGAACTGTATACAACCCTGAAAGGATTGAAAATGGATGATAACAAGGCACAAGATTACGGAAAGAAAATTCGCATATTGCGCGAATTGCGAGGATGGTCGCTCAGAGAGCTTACAGCAAAAACAGGTATAGCGCCTAGTAATCTCTCTCGGATTGAGAGAGGGCAGGGATATACCACAATCGAAAGTGCTCGAAAAATCGCGGCGGTCTTTGATTGCACTCTGTCGGATCTCTTTGAAGATATTCCAACCCTCGATTTTGAACAGTTGACCAGCGATGAAAAGGTACTAGTTAAAATGTACCGTGATGAAAACTACGGGAACATGCTGCAATTCATTGGACTGGCTATGCGGGGAGAATTAGAAAATGGATGATAACGCAGACCGTGAACGATTGAAAACCTTAATCAATCTCTTGATGCAGGAAGTCGCAAAATCGCATCGACTTGTAGGCGAATATATGCCAGCGCATAAGTTGGACGAACTAGCAATCATCACAAAGGATATTGCGGACACCGAAGTGGCGATTAATCGCCTTTTGCATTCCGAACAAATGGAGACATTTGCGGCCTAATTCGTACTCAAATCTAACAAGTTTTTAGTAAACATATAGTATAATGATAGATATATATAACGAGGTGAAATGATGACAGAATTTACGCAAGAGGACAGAGATTACCTATATCAAGTATTCCCTGACCAAGACCATGAAGTCCGTGAAGGCGTAACCAGCAAAAGCGGCAAGGTGCGTTGGTTCGTTTATCTGAAACGCGATTCTATTGTTCGTCATTTAGACAATCGTTTTTTTGGTGAATGGTCAATGGATTATCATAGCCACCGTGACCTTGAAAAATATAGTGAAGTCTATTGTCGAATTACTATTCGCGGTGTGTATCGTGAAAATAACGGTAGCAATACGGCAAACAAAGCTAATGATGAGAATGTGGGCAAAGGCGCTGCTTCGGATGCTTTTAAGCGGGCTGCAAGCTCATGGGGTATTAGTTTGTATTTGCAGGATGCGCCCCAGATTTGGACAGAACATGATTATGCAGATAGCAACGGGCGAGTCAACGATTGGGATAAGCAAAAGCAGCGCATGAATGAAGCTCTGCAAAAAGTATATGCTTGGTTGCGTCAATTACGCGCCGGGCAAGGAAGTAGTCACGCGCAGCAATCTAACACAGAAACAGAAACTACTGACCCGAAATGGTTGTCTAAGTTACGCAAGCTCACAAAAGACCTGTATACCGCCAGCGATGGTACATACAACAGCTTTCATCATAACGGTAGTATTCAGAAAGCTATCGAAAATGGCACGATTAGCACAGAAGGAAGTCCAGAAGTCGCCGCCGCAATGTTACTGATACACCGTGCGTCAGTAGACCACAGTTTGTCACCCGATGATGTTGTTAGCATACTCGAAGGTAGCGTTAGTGATTGGATGAAAGCAGGCCATACTGTAAGTGAGGCATGGACTGTTATTACGTCGCTTAACCAAGCCCTTCCCCCAACAGGCACAGACGACGATATACCGTTCTGATTGGAGTAATCATGGATATTTTTCTTTGTACCTTAGAACACAATCATTGTGTTGAGTATATTGATATGTGGCCTCGCTATGAAACAGAGATTGAGGTTGAGTTTATCATTGCACCGACACGGGGCAGAGCGCGGCGATTGATGGCAGAAACTGTCGACGTAGAGTTTGTTCATCCAATGTCAATCCGTAAATTGTCTCACCACTTAGATGAGTTGAAAGAGGGCGTGTTATTCGGCTCGTGGTGGGTAGACGAGTATTACCATCTTTTCTCATGGGGAGAGTTGGAATATTTTGATTTTTCTGAAATGCTAGAATTGGGGTAATGAAATGCGAGTAGGAAACACAGTTCGTTTTGTTGAAGAATTCTATAGTGACCCCTATCAATACGTTCCCGTTTTAGAGGTTTATGATGAACTCGGAAAAATGGGTGTGTCGGGCGGGGGTAAAGAGTTTGAGGATGCTCTGCGTGATACAGTCGGGCAAATTACGCGGTACAATAACAAAGATCATGTATGGGTTGAAGTGGAACTATTTGAAGATGTGTTTGAGTTATTGGTTGATGTATCAGACATCACCTTGACCCAAATGTCGATTGAAGACAATACCCGTCGCGCAAAATTGGAAAAACTCGAATATCAAGAAAAAGCGGGGCAAATGAGGTTATTCTGATGAACAAAATATGGTACTTGACGCACCGTAATCCGATTGTGGCATTCTATGAATATGAAACCACTCGCAATGCCCGGCGCTGGGTTGAAAAAATGCCCTACACAATGCGAGCCTTGCAGCGACGGCTTGATCGCATGGGGGCAGACCATGATGTGCCCGTGCAGATTATTGAGGCACTAGGTCTACAAGTTACTCAAAGCAAAATTGACCGGCTATGGGATGAATTAAGCGCAGTTGCGTAAGGGAGTAGGAATGATGGCGACATTTAAACAGGTTGAGTATGAAGTAACCATTCAATTTGCTAATGGTTTTCAGGTTAATCAACAATCATATATTCGTCTGATAAGCCCTAATTATCCCAAAAATAAAGATGGTCTTATTATGGTTGAGGACATAGAAAATGGCGACCACTATTCATTTCCACTTGTAAACGTTGGAATGATGCGGGTCAATGTTTATAAAATTCATGAGCAGGAAGGCTAGGATTATGGAAAACATTACAGATGGGCAAATACGTTCCCTGAAAACAGGCATTCGTAGCGTTGTCAAAAATGCTGACGAAAAAGT